>ERZ773246.86-NODE-86-length-50378-cov-28.076_pt1 | contig 50378 bp, 81 predicted proteins | sample MGYA00580519_ERZ773246 | MGnify/ENA primary metagenome ERZ773246 (study PRJEB29015, sample SAMEA2738153) | human oral metagenome | biome: human oral; feature: human-associated habitat; material: saliva | place: China | collected 2246 ...
ATCGAGGGCAGTCACTACCGCGTCAATTGCGGCGAGAACACTAGGGTTGTCCCCGTAATCGGCTCCCATCTTTCGGAAAGTAATCTTAGCGGCGGTAGCGGCCTTGATAATGGTCATGGTGTCCTTGTTGATACGCATGGTTTGTGTCTCTCTTTCTGTTGTTGGTTTGCTTAGGCTGTTGCCTATGTTTCTAGTGTAGGTTGTTGTCAGTCAGTTGTCAAGTTGTCAGAGTGTGTCATGCAACACAGGGACTAGCGTTGTGTCTGAAACGTCTAGCATAGGGTTTGCGCGCATACTCTCGAAAGTCTCCCAATCAGGGCGGTACGTTCCACGCCACATGCTGATAATCTTCCTAATGACTCGCTTTTCGTGTGGCGTGAGTGTCACGTCCTTGTAAACGTAAACCACACCACTAGGGTTAAACTTGAAAATAATCTCAGACGTGCCCTCCCTAGATACCCAATAGCTAATCCAATTGCGCGCTAGATCATTGTGATTCATCGTGAGATACAACTTGCTACCAAGGCGAACAGGCTCAGCAACGATCTGGTTAGGGTAGATACCTTGCAAGGCACTTTCGATAGTCATTAGGCGACCTCCCTAACATTGATAAAGCGCACTCTGTTACCGTCAACACGTTCACGGTCGCACGCCTTGTAAAGTGCGTTAAAGTCAACACGGCCAACCATTGCCGACAAGAAACGGCGCAAGTGTCGGCTAGTAGTAATGGAATGGTGAAACGCATCCCGTTCAACAAGTACCGTGCAAGGCTCCCTATCGTCGTCGTCGTCCAAAATGACACGTGCGACTAGCGTAGTGTAAGAAAACACACTATAGTTAGTTTCACCAATATCCCCATCATAGTCAGGAACAATAGTAAAGTTGTTGCTAACTGGATACAGGCTGTTAATGCGCCCGTGTTCCAAGTCCCATGCGGCGCTATCAATGTTTTCGAGAATACCCATTGTCTCTAGTCTTTCTGTGTGGGGACGGGGGCGTTAACCCCCGTCCCTAGGGGTTATTGGTCAGTACTGCCAACCGTCACGGTTGGTATCGCTTGAGAACTCTCGCAGTGTTGCGCCGGTCGGGAAGTAATCGCCCCATGCCTCAATATCGCGCGTGATACGTTCCATCTCACGGCGTTCACGCGCCCTAATGCGCTTGCTGATATCACGGCGCGCCTTAGTGTAGGGAGAGTGTTCGCGGGCGAACTGCGTGGGATGCCACGCCGCCCCGCGCGCTTCCTTGACGTGCCAGGGGTCCGTCTTGAACGTGTGTGCCATGTTAATTAACCTTTCGGTGTGTTGTTGGTTGTGCGACCGTCTTTGTCGCATCGTTCCCGGCGTGGGAATTGAACCCACCTGAAACCCACCATTAGGGCCGGGAAGTTGAAAACTAATCGTTTTCGTACGTGTAATGAACAACCTCGCGCGGGCCGTTGTGATACTTGAAGCCATAGACCCGGCGCTCGCTTCCATCGGGACTAGGAACAGTCACGCGGTAGGGTAGGTAGCCCTGACTAAAGTATCCGTATTCACGCCGCTCACCCGGAAACTTTGCACTAAAGAAATTGCGCAGGTTGTAAGGCTTGAATTCTTCCACTGTTTCATCGTGTCGCACTTTGGACCAACGCCCGCTAGGGGTACGGTATTCAGTCCATTGGGTCACGGTTGCATGTGTCGTGTCTCGCATTTTGGTTTTCTTTCTGTGTGTGGGTTTTCAGTAGAGTTCGCGGGTATCTGCGTTGATACCTAGGGGCATTTCTGCAAGGTCACCAGGACCGACAAAGTAGAGATGTCCATCCGCAAGCGCGCGCCAGACGTGCGTTGCCCAACGCGGGGCAAAGATAACATCCTCGCCTACGTACAAGGTTTCGGCGTGTGCCCATGCCGACAGGGCGCGGGCTTCATCGTCAACGGTCAGACGGATCATTGGTTTCACCTTTCGGTTTGTTGTTTGTTTGTTGCTTCAAGTCTAACGCCGCGTTGTCAGTGTGTCAACTTGAATTGTTGTGACCCTGGTCACTTGTTGATCGAACGCCCTAGCGCGGTCAGTGCTGCAACAGCGGTGTTAGCCAAGTCACGGTCAAGGTGTCCGCGCATTGCTTCATCATTGATCTTGATCGACAGGTCGATCATATCGTGGAACAGCGCGTCAATACGCTTTGCAGTGCGTCGGTTTTCGTGTTCACGCCTAAGCGCGCCCTTGCGTGCGCTATCGCCAGGCAGGAAGTAACGCTCACGGTAGTCGGTTTCGTATTCTGCGAGGCGTTCCATCGTCTCAAAGTCACACGCGAACGAGGTTCTCATTTTTCGGCTTCCTTTCGGGTTGTTTGTTTGCCGATACTTAAACAGTAGTGGGTTGGTTCCTGGTTGTCAACATGAAAACATGTGATTAGGAACACATTGTGGGGTCTGAGTGAGTAGGCGGCAGCCGGTATGTGTTCCTATCTCTTTAACGCGCGCGTACGCGATAGCATTTTAGTTAGGCGTTGTCAATGTGTCGTTGGTTACTTTGTTGTGTCGGTATGCGTGGTTTATGCACGGGGTGGTTACTTTACAGTCCGATATATGGACACGTGTTGCAATGTTGGTGAACGTGTGGTACTCGCATGGGCATAGCGTGGCGATTAGGTGGGTTGGTGGGTGTGGGTTGGAGCTAGGGAGGCTGTTTAAGGGGTCAGGAAGGGGGGTAGGAGGCATTTTCAGGGGGTGGGTAGTATGTGGGCCTAGGTAAGGGGGTGAAAGTCGCTTAGAATGGCTTAGGTGAAAAGATAGGACAATGTTGGGGGTTATCGTCAGAGTGACGTTAAGTTAACAGCGTTAACTCCTTCTTAACACGTACGCCTAGGATGTGCGTTTTACAATTACATACATACAATACATATATACATACTACATACATATATTACATTATTATAGGATTCTTCTTGTTTATATGCACTTTACATTACTATTATTTTTGGGTGCTACATACAGATTATGCACATGATTACATTGCTAGGTATGTAATTTACTTAGTGTGTAGGAAAAATTAGGGGGTTTTACACGAGGCGTTTTCGGCGGGTAGCTAGCTAGTTAGTTGCTTGTAGTTCGTTGCAGTTCGTTGCAGTTGATTAGGTAAGGTGAGGGCAAGCTAGGTGAGGTGAGGGGTAGTTAAGTTAGGTAAGCCTAAGTTAGGGAGGGGGTAGTTTAGTTAGGTGAACCTAAGTTTTGTTAGGGGGTTGTTGTCCGTGGTTAGGGTGGTTACGTTGTGGCCCGCGTCTCATTTAGTGGGTTGGTCCGGGGTCCGTTTGTTGTTAGGGGTCTGGTTTGTAGGTTGGTAGGAATTGATGGGGAGAGTGCTTGACAGTGCATGAATAAGTATGCAAAGCAATGAATAAAAAATCATATGCTTTTCAGAGGGAGAGAAGGGGAGGGGTGTCATACCCCTTCGTGTATTCCCTCCCTACTGGCTCATACCCCTTTGCGTATTTCTCCCCCACACCCCTCAATAGAGTGGGTCAGATCACACGCTATCTTGTTGACTTCAACCGTCTACCCTTCTATACTTAAAGCATCAACACCAAACGCAAAGGAGAACAACCATGACTTGCAACTGCCCGAAGTGCTCGTACACCACTACTAACAACACCCCAATGATTGTTATCCGACAGTATTGCGACAATCTCTTGTCTGCGGTAAAGAACCCTTCCCTACTGTCGTACAAGTCTGGTGTCGTCCTCGCTACGACGGACTTCTTCGGGCCTAACTACCTGTCGATTAACGACGACCGCTGGGTTCGTAGCTCTGACGGGGCTGTTCTGACGTGTGAACAGCTTTTTGACGATCTTTCCGTAAACAACTATGAGCTGGTTGTACTTACCGACTACGATTTTCAGAATATGTGAACAAATGAACAACATTCAGAAGATGATTGACGATGCTGTCGAAGAGTTCCGTAAGAAGCTTGAAAAGGAGTTCAAGGAACCTGAGCTGACAGGCACCCAGGTTGAGCTGATTAACAAGGACTTGGAAACAGTCGTCTACCCCGTCGAAGAGTTCGATATTGGCACACTGCTCAACTGTGGTGGTTGGGAGGCCTTTCTCATTGGCGATGGTGAGTTGGGGCGTCGTTGGGTGACGTTTAGCGGCGAACAGTACGCTGATGAACAACTTGCAGACCTTATGCGCCACAATGGGGCAAAAGTGATGGTTATTCACTGGGGGCTGTGACATGGGAGTAGTTCTGATGACACCAAGAGGGGTTAGCGACATCTATAGGTTGCCTGCTGGCACTGTTTTGAGTGTGGGTGGGGACATCTGGATGATTATACGCAATAAAAGCCAATGGGGTGTTGTAAACCAGAAGAATCAAACTAAATCGTTGATAACCTTCTGTGCTCAGATTTACATGAAAGGCGGTGCAATTGTCGTTTATACCCCCTGATGTTGATGAATACAACAATTAGTATCACAAACGCAACGCTGAGTTCAACAGGCACAACGATTAACAACAACGAAGGAGAAGAAGTTGAACATTGAAGAAACATTGACCGTATGGGGCGCGCTGTACGAGAAGTGTGAAGCAGCTTATCAAGAGCACCTACACATTAAGCTGGCAATGCAGGCTGCGCTTTACAACAACGAGGAACCGTTCGAGCTACTAACCATTAGTGGCAACTATACAGGCATTACGCTGAAAACACCTGATGACGTGGCAGATATTATTACAGGGTGTGTGATTGCTATTGGTGGTGCAGAGTGGTTCCGTGCTTCAGGTTATTGGCTGAGCAGCTTCGACACGAAGAATGATGACCACGAGATGTTTGTCCGAATCATGCGTAACCGTAAGCATGTCCACCTGATTCATAAGAGTTACTAATGGCTAAGCTAACAAGGCTTGAGTTTGAGATGTCCCCAGAAGGTATTGTTGCACAGTGTCCTGATTTGCCGCCTTACTTCCAAAATACCCTTATTAGTTATTTGGAACAGGCTTGGGACGAATCGGAGCCTTTCGAGGTTGAACTTGAGGTTCCTATGTGGGAAGAACCTTACGGTTACTTTGTGCGGATCAAGGTTGTCCCTTCTGATGAACGTTTTACTATTGAAAGGAGTCTCACGTGATCGCTTTTCACATTTGCCTAGCTGTCGTCTGGGCCGGTGTTAGTGTTGCTTTCGCACTGCTTGCACGGTTCAAGAAGGGTATTGAGGGCTTTAGAATCTGGCCTGATGTGCTGGCCTCTGTTAGCGCCTGCATTGTCGCAGTTTGCTATATCGTGCAGATTGCATTAGAGGTAGCAGCATAATACTTACTATTGCGCAAATTGTCATCGTTTGTGTATGGTTCACTATGTGGGCTGTTAACTCGAAGATGTTTCGTAATGGGCCGAAGCGGAACCAAAACCACATGATTAACGCTGTGTTGGACGCTGGCTGCGTCATTCTTCTTATTAGCCTTCTTGTGAAGTTTGTGGAGGGTTGAGCGTGTACGAAGCACCTTGGAGCATTTGTGTCATCTTTAACGAAGATGACAGCTTCTTTGGGGTGGTAGATGACCCTATTGAAGCTCAGTCTGAAGTAGAGTGGCTAACGAACAAATACAATAAGTTGTTCTATTTTGAGAAATACGAGTTGATGGAGGTATAATGAGGCACCCTATTGAATCGGCAGCGTGGTTCTTCCGTAGAGGTGAGTTCGTTCTTGGCAATGACGTGCTGAAGGACGAGTGCGGTGTCGAGTACAAGCGCCCAGGCCAGGCAGAGTACTACGCGATTTACCGAGATCACTCGGACGCAAGGGCTATCAACGAGGCATTGAAGAGCATTGCTGAGATGTACGGTTGCCTGACGTGCCTAGCATCTGATACATACACAGGTAAGCTCACAATTGTCGGTGAAGATGACGTTATTAGTTTTCTTAAATACTGTTGGAGGGTCGCTCTCTCAGATGAGTATGGCTATGATGCCAAGCTGAAGAAGCGTGTGTTAAGTGCGTACATAAGTGGCTGGGAAGAGTACAGGAAGTGGGCTAATAACTACATCCTTGGGTTCTTCGAGGGTGTTGTTGGCAATCCTGATGGAGAGCATCTTCCAAGTTTTAGTAAGCATCCACGTATTCTCGGTATACTTGATGGTTTTGACAGCATAAACCATTATGAAAGAAAGGACACAAAATGCTAGTGACAGTTGATACTGAACATATTGATCTGGTTCATAACACGGAGGTGCTTGAGGCTGCTCTGGATGAACTTCCCGCTGGTTGGATTGTCGATCTTGAGTTTTTCGAGGCTGGCACGTACAGCTTTGTAAAGACATACGACAATTACCTTATCCCTTCAGACAGTTCTTTCTCCGCTGAAGATGAGGTTGACTTTATTGCCACCGTCCAGGGCAATAATCACTTGAAGAAGGAGGCAATGTCTGTCGCTTTCCGTCAACCAGAGATCAACGACATTGCCGAGCGACACAACAATGCACTGCAAAAGTGCCGTGACGCTGTGAACGGTGAGACGGTTCTTGACGGTCGGTTTATCAAGTACCGTAACTTCTTCCTTGATACGGAGAACAACTTTGCACCTGTCGGCCTGCTGGCTGTTGCGAACAATATTTTCTTGAAGGAATACAAAGACGACCATGACTTTATGAAATTGTTTACGAGAAAGGAGAACAAGTAATGTTGACTTTTAGTGTTGGCCTGCTGATTCTTAGTTTGGCAGTAGGACTCTTAGGGATTATGCTCGATGAGGTTTACTCATGGGGCAGCAAGGTTGCCGGAGCTAGCGTAATCATGCTCTGTGTGGCTCTTACTTGCCTTGCTGGTTGCGTCTTCTACTATGGTGTTCAGCCTTAAGAAAGGAGAGAAGAGGAATGACTAACCCTGCTGACGAGATTTACGTCATCTACAACAAGAAGACGGGCAGTATCAAGACTGGTAGCGGTCGTAAGTACAAGATCGTTCATGCTTACCTATCTGAGAAGATGGGCTGGGGTGGTATTGGCCGCATCGGTCAGTTCGCGCGCGAAGAAAAGGATGACTACGCGATTGCTAAGTACAAGCTGGTCGAAGTAAAGGAGAATCGAGAATGAACAAGAAGATTTTTGCGGCGCTTGCTGCTGGTTCTATGCTCGCACTGGGTGCGTGTACGCCAGCGGAGACGGCATCGAGGAACATTAGCTACGACAGCGACAACTTTAAGGTGATGCGACGTGTTGTGTTCGTCAATGGCATCACTGACAAGTACCTTCTGAGCATCGAGGGTTTGTGCTCGATCACGAAGGACAAGGAAGACAGCCAGCTTGAAGTCACATGCAAGACGGGTGAGGATGAGTACAAAAAGCATTTTCTGGGTATCTCGGATAATGTGACGTACTTTGTGGAGCAGATGGATGCCTCGGCTGTCGATACGTTCCACTACAAGGTTGCTTTCCGACCGGAAACCCTTTTGCCGGATATTGACCTTCAGACGAGTGGTGGTAGTGGGTCATGATTATCAACTTCAGTGAGCTGAATATGCCTGTTCATCGTCTTGCAACAGGTGCAGTGCTGGTTAGTCCTAATGATGTTCGATATATGAAGGTTATCGACGAGCAGTGGGAGTTCTGCTGGGTGCAGGATAGAGATATTCTTGCTGGAAGTTGCTCGTCTGATGCACAGATGAAGGACATGATTGGAGATGGTGAAGGGTGGGAGGTGCTGCCATGATTGACGGAATCGAGTATATTGGTAACGGCGAGTTCGTCGTTACAGCAGAAAAGCTGGTAGGCCTACTAGAAGCAGACATCATTGCGTCAGTGGCTAACGCTCTCGGTATTGACTCGTTTGACGGGTGGAATGATGTTTTGGTGGACACGTATCCTCAGTACATGAACCCGGCTCCATCTATTATCGCTGACGCGATAGTAGGTGAGATGACGAGTGACGAGTGACGAGTGAGCCACTTCACATCTGATTAGGTTGCATCCTTCGACACAGGGTGCTAATCTAGTTCTCAGCGGTTGAAGGAGTAGCTACCTTCGGCTGTTAGCTGTGATACGACATATGCCTCCTGGTCTCGCCGGGGGTGTCGTTTCCGGGCGATAGGACACTATCAGCTGATGAGCAAGCCTGGAAGTCCTGAACGGTGCGCCTAAAGATAGGTGAGAATAGGGATGTGAGCGAAAGACCGGCTCACCTCAGCAACAACTCAATAAAACCCCTGCATTGGCTTGATGTGCAGGGGTTTTATTGTGCCCTCATCATGTTGTGGCACAGATCATGTGTTGTAGTGTTGACAGGTGCGGGCAGAGTGGATTAGTATAAATACATCAGTAATTGAAAGGAGAACACAATGGCTAATGAATATTTCGTGAAGCTGTATAACGAAACACGAGCAACCCACAGCGAGCTATACAAGATGCAGATTGTTGACCTGAAGGTGTGGTTCGTTGATAGTAACGGCTCGGGCGAGGTTGCTGATGTCGAATCATGCCTTGACTTCGCAGCTATGACAAGACGCGGCAGTGTCGTTATCACAGGCAATTACGGCCCGTTTCTGAAGATCAACGACGAATACTGGGTTCGTACTGAGGCAGCTGTTCTTAAGAAGCTGTGGAGCGATCTCGATCTTGTTAACCAGCTCATCAACGAGCACGAGGATAGTGACTATATTGCTACTGTCATCGACCCAGGAGCGTAAACGTGCAGTTCGAGTCAATCAAGTCCCCTACTGACCTTGAGAACTACCCTCTGGGAACTGTCGTTGGCGGGTCGCTGGAAATCTACGTGCGTACCGCGAGTGGTTGGTGTGCGTGTACTCTGGAAGAGTTCTACACGAGCACTCAGCTTTTTAGATTCCTGCCTGTCGGTATGATGACGGGTAGCCGTCGTGTGGCCGTGCACTACAAGCCGTGACACGCATCACTTAGTATGGAGTTGACAACTTAGAAATTGCAGCCCTATACTGAACACATCACAACTGAATAGCCTCTGAGGCTTAATAACTAACAATTGTCGCTTCAACTCAGAGGCACTACCCCTTGTGGCGAAACTGGCAGACGCGCTCGACTCAAAATCGAGTTCCGAAAGGAGTGTGAGTTCGAATCTCACCGAGGGGACCACCCAGCAGACGGATAGGGCTGGATGACCGGGGCTTGTTCCCCTGCCGCACCGATCGAGCGGCTGGACCGTCTGCCGTGACTGAGGTGTCACGTTCGCGGTAGCACCGCAGGGCCGACAACCCCCTTGTATTGTGTTTTGTTTACGTCGGTCGAATAGCACACCTCGTACGGAATGTGGCGCAGTAGGTAGCGCACCTGGTTTGGGACCAGGGGGCCGTGAGTTCGAGTCTCACCATTCCGACTCTATCCCAGATAGTGTAATGGCAGCACGCTGAGTAAGACTTAGAGGGGCAGGTTCAAGTCCTGTAGCAGCACGACAGATAGGAGAAACAAAATGACCGTTATCTATTTTGATGCCGAAACACGAGAAGCCTTCCGTAAGATTGCAGAGCTGGTTGACATCATGGGTATCGAGTTTGTGGGGGATCTAAGTGACACTCAGATTGTGGACAAGGATGGTGTCGTTCATGATCTGTCTGAACTCGTCAAGACGAAGTGTGTGATTAACACAGGTGTTTGTCTGCACATGGCAGTTCACATGGCATACGAGGACTTGTTCATATCCTCTGGTGGCAACCAACTCACACCTAAGAGGCTTGCAGAACTCATCCATGAGCACTCTGAAGACCCTGATGTCGAGATTACTGTCCACAAGTTCTAATGAAAGGGGTAACAAAATGAAACTTCGTTTGGCTCACTACGACGATAATACTTTCGAGGACACTGATGGTTCGTGTGAGGTGTGTACATGGTCTGGAATGATGGACCACCCCACCTACCTGTTTATCGACAGCGACGGTGGTGTGCACACTGTCGAAGGTTGGTGGAAGGAATGGGGTTTCCTTTATAGCTACGATGTTAAAGTACCTGTGTTCGCACACTGGCTGCACGATGCCGAGTTCAAAGACGAAATCGAGCTTGATGATTACGATTACCTAGTCAATGAACATTGCTGGGACAAGTTCTTGAGGGATATTCTGGACTCAGCAAGTTATTGTGCGACTGAAGATAGATTGACGGAGAGCCTTGCCTGGGCGTTGAAGGGAGCTAACAATGCTGACTGATGAACAGTTTGATGAACTCGCTGATAGGCTACTGAAGAAGATCGCCCCACAGCTGGGTGTCGAACTTGAGGAAGAAAAACCTAAGTCTGACACTATCGTCCGGGACAAGGACGGCACGGAATATGATCTCGAACAGTGTGCTATCGGACCTTGTGTAATCTCAGTTGAAGGTGCTTACTATCTTTTTGTTGAAGAGGGCATCCCAGGTAACGATGACTACAAGGAATACTGGATGAGCACTTGGGGTGATAAGTTCAGCACGAGGGAACTCGCAGGTATCCTTAATCATCTTGGTGGAGACTTCGATGTCATCAATGACTGATACACTGTACTCGTAACAATAACGACAACCAAGGAGTAACCATGAGCATTGTCGAACTCGCTGTCAAGCTCGGTAAGGCTTTCGAGGGCGCGTACTCGTCCGTCGTCAAGAACGACGAGATGAAGACGACCATCACCCAGGAGTCCCGTACGGGTGTCTACACGATCACCACTAAGGATGCGCAGTTTATTGCTGCGCTGGACCAGTCTATCGTAGAAGATGGTAACAAGTACGTCACGATGACTAAGCCCATGACCTATGGTGTCGTCTCACCTGGCGTTTACACCATTCCTGGCCACAAGATGGAAGAGGTTTTGGAGCAGCGCCCGTTCGATCATCTCTGATCTCATCCCCCTATCGGCTAACACCTGGTAGGGGGATGTTGCTATATGTGGGTGGAGTCACACACATATTAGTTGTATCAAGTCCGGTCTGACAGCTATACTCAAGTTGTCAGACCGGACAACAACGAAAGGACATCAACACTATGAAGCGTTTTCTTGCGACGACAGGAGTCGCACTCCTGATGCTCACCCCGGCAGCGGCATACGCTGCCGACAACACCTCTGAGATCAAGGCTGAGGTTACGAAGGCTACGTCCTCTTCTCGCCAGACCTCTTCGGAGATCAACGTCAGCGGTACCTGGGCCGTGGAGAAGCTGGCTGTAGGCCAGCAATTCACCGTCTCTACGGTGCCGAATGAGGGCAAGGCCCCGTTTACGTGGGCTGCATCTTTCCCCTTCACGCTTAGTGACGGCACTGTCGTTGGTGAGTGTGTGGCTAACGAGGCGACGCTGACCTGCACGGTCAAGGAGGTTCCGGCCTCTTATGCCGACAAGACGGACGTGTCCGGAACCTGGTGGGCACGCGCCAGGCTTCAGGGTGGTGCGATTGGGACCACTGAAGGCACGATCACGCTGAATGGCAAGGCTGTTCGTACGCTCGTGTGGGGCGACAAGAACGGTGAGGGTGTGTGTAGCAATGATTGTGATGGGCCTGCCCATCACGAATATGCCAACCCAGAGAACGTAAAGTTCGGTTGGTCTAATGCTGATGGGACTATCTCGTGGGGCATCAAGTGGATTGCTAAGGGCAGTGTCGAATACACTGTTAAGGACTTCGACGCTAAGCTCGGAACCACCGTGAAGTGTGCGAAGTCGGATACGTGGAATCCGGATACGACTGCGGTTATCACGGCTACTCAGGTTGATGACAACACGATTAAGTTCACGGCCCCGGATGGTGCTAAGACCTGTGTCACCTACCCGCCTGAGCATACTGTCGTTCCCGAGGGTCAGAACTCTGCGACCAATCATGCTGAGGTCAACGGCATGAAGCTCGAAGCTACGGCAACGGTTAAGAGCAATGGAGGTACAGACGGTGATGGTTCTGTGAAGCCGCAGCCGTCTGAAGACCCGAAGCCTGAGCCGTCTCCGTCTGCTCCTGCACCGGAGCCGAGTGTTACGCCTGCCCCGCAGCCTACACCTTCTGTGAAGCCGACTCCTGTGCCCACTGAAGAGCCTACGCCCGCTCCTTCCGAGAAGCCTACACCTGCTCCTGCACCGTCTGAGAAGCCTTCTCCGGCACCCAGCCCTTCGGATGCACCTCAGTCTGTGCCGACTGCTACGCCTCAGCCGACTGCACCGGCTGTCGCACCTGAGCAGGGCAAGCTCGCTAAGACGGGCGCTGACTTCCAGACCTTTGTCGTGATCGGCATTGTTGGTGGCTTGGCCGGTGCTGCTGCTCTCACGGTTTCGTGGTGTGCCGGTCGCCGTGGACGTGACCGCATCTGAGTGATACACTAGGAGCCTCCTTCCTAACAGGGCAGAGCGTCAGTGCTATTTAGTGCTGGCGCTCTGTCTTACCCAAAACACAGTGTGGTACAGGTCACACAGGTTTCGCTTGTACCCTACACTAACACGTACTAATATTGACTGCGTAGAAAGGAGGGACAATGACAGACCCAAGTAAGGTTGTGGAAACGTGGCTCAAGCGAGTTGGCCGCAGCAGCTTTAGTTACTCTGACAGGGCTGCGCAGCAGCCAACCAGCGTCAAAAAGTTCAACCCTGTGAAACTAGACGAAACAGCAGAAAAGCTCATCGACAGCATCTACAAATGGTGGTACGGCGAGACTAAGACAAAGCCGCGATTCAATGATGTCGTCATTTGCCTGAGTCAGTACGTGAGCCGGAATAACAATTACGCAAACAAGTTAGTCCCGCACGTGCCGGACCTCAAAGACCTGAACTATATTTGGGACAAAGACTCTCGTATTAGTGTCACAAGCGGCGACCCAGACACATACATGGGCATTAGCCGACAGCACATCAACAAATGGTACGAGCACTATAGCGCCCTAGAAACAGACTTCGGCCAACTAGCCGACGAAGTTATCACAGACTGCATTGCAGCACCAAGCACACTGAAGTTTGCTAAAGCCGCTGCACTCATGGTTGTACTCAACGAAAGGAGAACTAATGAGACCAGTACGACAGCACCATAACGATGCTGGTTTCGACCTGTCTACGAAGATGCCGGTGATTATCTATCCCGGTGAAGTTATCCTCGTGCAGACAGGTTACTACCCCGCTAAGTTCGACATTCCTGACGGCTCTGTCGGACTCGTCTTTGCCCGCTCTTCCTTGAGCAAGAAGGGCCTTCTACTCGCTAACGGTGTTGGTGTCATCGACGCTGGCTACGAGGGTGAAGTCCTCGTGCCATTGTGGAACATGAGCAAGGACACCCCTGTCGTTCTCGAAGAACATGAAAGGGTCGCTCAAATTGTCATCGTCAAGCTAGAGGGCACATCCGCTCTCTACGCACAGCCACCTGTCCAAGCCGGTGAGCGTGGTCAAGGTGGTTTTGGTTCGACTGGAAGGTCTATCTGAGAATGAACATCAACGTCTACTCCAAGCCCAGTTGCCCACAGTGTACGGCGACGTACCGCAAGCTGAAGGCGCTTGGACTGCCGTTCAATAGCACCGACGTAACGGAAGACGCAGATGCGCTGGCATTTATCCGCGCACTGGGTTATCAGCAAGCACCTGTCGTCGTTGTGCGTGAAGGTGCGCAAATTAAGGAACACTGGTCTGGGTTCCGACCGGACCTCTTGAAGAAGTATGAGGTGAAAAATGACTAAAATTACTGACCCTGTGAAGCTCGAAGAGGCTCGCGCCCGTATGGCTAAGGCCCGTGCCACCCGGATGGGCGGCAAATACCCACAGGATGTAGAAACCCGTGTTGCCTTCGTTCGGGAACTCGTGATTAAGCAGTTCAAGGATGCGGGCCTGTCGGTCATGAAAGATGGAGAACTTATCGGTGGGCCTTCCGCACGCTATTACCACACTAAGTTGGTGAACGGGAGCCTGACGATCAAGGACATGATCTTGCTCGGTGACTACATGCCGGTTGACTGGACTCTCATCTTCAGGTCTGTTCGACAGCCAAAGGATGTTCTGCGTCCATCTGATGCTGAGGCAGCACCTATTAATATGGAGTTTGCTGAGCCTGGCGATAACCCGTTTGCTGATTACTTTACTGATGTGGATGGTATGTGATGGAAGAAATTAGCTTGCGTGATTTCGGTAAGAGTCTGAGGAAAGAGATTCCAAGTATTGGCTCTACGAAGGTCATTAGGTTTCTGCGCCGTGAAGGATACCTGAAGAAGGGTCGGCATATTAGCGAGCCTACGGAAAAGGCCAAAGGACTGCTTGGTATCTGGCGTGTCTATAAGAACGGTAGAAACTCGCATCCCCAGGTGTATGTCACGAAAGAGGGTATCCAGGTGTTCACTGATATGATTATCTCCGAGTATGAGGACTTCGGTCCTTGGGAGATTAGGAGAAGTTATAGTGACTGACTGGCATAATCTGATCGCTGACTACAACCTGTGGTGCGATAACTACGATGAGGGCCGTAGTCGAGCACTTGACCGTGTTATCGTCCACCACAACGCTGGCAAGGCTATGTCGCATGGTGGTGTCCTTGCAGCGTTTAACCATAATGGCACGTCTGCGCACTACAATGTGGACATTGACGGCAGCACCGCACAGTTCGTCCACGACAAGGACACGGCCTGGCACTGCCCCGGCGTTAACTCGTGTTCGATTGGCATTGAGCACGCTAACTCCACTGGTGCTGAGGGTGGTTGGGACATTGGTGAAGCGACGCTTGATGCCGGTGCGCACCTGACTGCGGCCCTGTGTCGTGCGTATGGTCTTGGTCGTCCGCAGTGGCGTGTCAACGTGTTCCCCCACTCGGACTTCTATTCGACTGCCTGCCCCGCGTCTCTGCGGGATAAGTACGCTGGTGAATACATGGAGAAGGCTCAGGCGTACTATGACAACCTTGATGCTGAGATCACTCAGTCTGAGGGCTGGGTGTCGCAGGATGGTGGCTGGTGGTACCGCACCTCGGATGGTAGCTGGGAGACCGGCTGGTTCCCTGTGAACGATAAGTGGTTCTATGCCAACGAGAAGGGTTGGTTGCAGGCTGGTTGGCAGCATATCGACGGCCACTGGTACTTCCTGCACGATATGCACGATTCGCGCTACGGCGAGATGGAGACTGGCTGGCAGAAGATCGGTGAAAACCGGTTCCTCCTGAACGACAAGGGCCAGATGCAGACCGGCTGGCAGCTCGTCAAGGGCAAGTGGTACTTCCTTGAGGAAAACGGTGCTATGCGTACCGGGTGGCTGTCGTACAAGGGCAGTGATTACTTCCTCACTAAGGACGGCTCTATGGCTGTCGGCCTCGCTCAGACGCGCCTTGATGGTGCGTGCTCGATTTTCGGTGAGGACGGTAAGCTGCTTGTCGGTAAGCTGGTTGTCGAACAGGACGCTGACGGCATCGTGAAGCTGGTAGAATCTAAGTAACTTCGATTTAGGAGGAACTTTCATGCCTAATAAAGTCTTGACCACTGACCGTACTAAGTGGTACTTGTTGACCCCGGAGCGTCGCAAGGCACTGTACGCAGTGTTTGCGGCTATCGGAATGGTTGGTGTCGCTTACGGCGGTTGGACTGCTGAGAACTGGGAGCAGTGGTCTCAGGTGATCGAACGAGTCCTTTCTGTGATCGGTTTCCTTATCGCAACTGTTCACACTGGCGGTGTCTATACGGCACCTTCGTATGGCACTCCTGACGCTGAGTGACATAACAATTGAAAACCCCCTTGCTGGTGTCAGTGAGGGGGTTTTCGCTATAATGGCCTCATGAAGAAGCTACTTGGTACTATGACTGAACCCCGGTCAGTGACGGCGGTGATGGTAGTTATTTACACTGCTATCTCGCTTACTGGCCTTGGGTTCCTGACAAGCTATGATTCCTTGCCGTGGGTGATTATCCTCGCCGCGTTGCTGATGCTGGTTTCTGGTGTTTTGGGTGCGCCTTCAGCGTGGTTGGGTTCTTGGTGGCTTGAAGGCCCTGCTGCACTTGTCGCCGTGCTCGGAATTATGCTGATTTCGATTAACGAACTTGTGCTGACCACGGCACATGTGCGTTGGCCACTCCATGTTATTATTTTGTCAGTAATCATTGGATTGTTTTTCTTTGCGCGTGCTCTGCGTGTGTGGCCTTACTCGTATCGCCCTGGAGTTCTGCCGAAGAGCAAGCTGGAAGAGGCAGAAGAACGGTACAATAAGACAAGGGAAGAATACTTGTCAACCGTTAGTGAGTAACAAGGAGTTAGCGTATGAACACGGCATTGGTGGGTCTCATTTGCTCTGCCGTAACCCTTGTTATCAAGGCTATTATTGATTTGTGCATTGATCGTTACAAGAAGGCTCAAGAGATTCAAGAAGCCCGTGATGATCTTGAAGCTGATTTGCGTACGCAAGCGTTCCTGTGGAAGGAACATGCTTATGCGGTGCGTGTTGCGGCTGTTCAGGCCGGTGTGAAGGTAGAAGACTTGCCTTCCGTTCCAAAGGAGGACTAATGCTCATTGCCTGGTTTTTGGTTGGTCTCGCTGCTGGCTTGATTGCCGGTGCTGCTTGTACTTACGTGTACTTGGACAACAAGTTTCAGAAGGCTGTGAAGGAGGTGCTTGATGGTATCCAAGACGAACTCGCGCGATTTGCTGACGAGTGATGACCCGGAGCTGCGTGGCAAGCGCGACACGGCTTTGTCGCTGCTGAAACGTGGCACGGAGCGTAACAAGATCATTCAGGCGACAGGCTTCACATCTGAAGAGCTGTTCGTCATTGAGCAGTCGTATTATGACAGCCGACAGGAATTGTCGCCTCGTAATATGCGCATCAAGCAGCTTGATCGTCTTGATGCGCTTGTTGACATGGCCTACAGCCAGATCGAGATGTTTGGTCTTGCGGACGAGAAGGGCAACTGGGGGCAGAACCTTCAGGCTGTTCTTGCTGTTCTGCGTGAAATCTCTGAGGTTGCGAACCTGAAGCGTCAGACTGTGACTCATGAGATTCGTGTGATCGAAGAGAAGCAAGTAAACATCATGCTGTCGTTCACTAATCAGGTGTTGGAAGAGTACACAGCTCTCATGTACCCGCACCTGTCGGCTGGGGCTAAGAAGGCTTTGGAGACAAACAAGGCTGATTGGTTCTCTCAGGCTGTGTCGAAACCAGCTGCGTTGCTTGAGGCGACTGTAGAAGTTGAGGGTGAGTAATGCTGCCTTTCGGTGCTGTCGCTAAGAAGTTTTCTGATGCCCAGCGTCTTGAAGTGTGGCGTAACAACCCTGCCAAGTGGGCTGAAGACCACGGCCTGTTTATGTGGTCGAAGCAGCGTGAAGTTTCACAGTCTGTTGTTGAACACCAGAAAACCCTTGTGGTTACTGGCAATGGTGTGGGAAAGTCACGTTTGTCAGCTACCCTTGTCAACTGGTGGGTAGACACCCATCCTGTCGATGACACGACAGTCGTCACAACGGCGACAAACTGGAAACAGGTCCGCAACGTTCTGTGGAAAGAGATTCCTCGTGTCAAGGCCGATGCTGGTATTGGTGGCAAGGTTAACGCCGACGCAACATGGAAGATGGGAGACCGACAAGACCCTATCGCTTTCGGTATGAAGCCGGACGATAAGGACGAGTCGGGTTTTCAAGGTGTCCACGACCAGTACGTCCTAGTGATTATGGACGAGGCGGGTGGTATCTCCAAGGAAATCTTCACCGCTGCTGACGCAATTACGACCAACAAGTATGCACGCATCTTGGCTATTGCTAACCCTAACGACCCGTCGTGCTACATGGCCGAGGTGTTCAAGCGGGAGATGCGCCTGAAGCCTGAAGAGCGCTCCTGGAACATCATCCAATTCGGCGCGTACGACACGCCTAATTTCACGGGTGAGGTCGTACCTGTCGAGGTTGCGACTCGTCTTGTGCAGGTTGACTGGGTTGAGGCACGTAAGAAGGAATGGGGCGAGGATGACCCCCGTTTCGTAGCGCGTGTCCTCGGTGAGTTCCCAGACGTGTCTGACGACGGCCTGTTCAACATGGGCCGCGTCATGCAGTCGATGGAGGCTTACGACACTTCTGAACCTGACGAGGGTATGCCGATTGTTCTCGGTGTTGACGTTGCCCGTTATGGGTCCGACAGCTCAGTGATTGTGTCGAACCAAGGCGGTTACATCAAGATTCATGGGCGTTACCAAGGCTTGAACGGTCCTGAGCTTGCCCGTAAGGTTGGTGAGCTGGCAGTCGAACTCGGGGCTGTCGAGATTCGTATTGACGCTATCGGTGTTGGCGCATCCGTTCTCGATAGTATCTACAATTTCGTGCCCGCTGACATTTCTGTCATTGGTATTCACGGTAACGCGAAGTCCGGTGATAGCACTAAGTGGTACAACTATCGCGCCGCTATGTACGATCAGTTCGCTAAGGCTGTCGCTGATGGTCGTGTCTTCCTGCCCGATGACGATGAACTCCACAATGAAATTGCTTCGATTAAGTACGAGTATCGTGGGTCAGCAATGCTCATCGAATCGAAGGAAAATATGCGCAAGCGTGGCATTAAGTCGCCTGACGTTCTTGATGCTGTCATTTATGCGTACCAGAATATTGGAGCCATTATGGCCGGTGATTCAGAAGGTCAGTACTATTCACCTGATGATCTACTAGAAGAAGATGACCTCTTGGACTTCATGTTCGAGGAAGAGTTGTCTGTATTTCTAGCGTGATAGGATAATTAGCATGAAGTATGAGCAGACATTCCAAGAAGCGCTAGGGTCTTTTTCTGATACCCTAGCGCGTCTCAAGCGAGAAGATGCGGGCTGGTTGCCTTTGTCTGCTGTCGAAGGCCCTGATTCTCTGATTACTCTTGATGTGATTAGGGACCATTCGGCGCGTGCGCGCCGTTTGGCTACTCTTAACCCTATTGTGAAGCGTGGCTTGGTTGTACGTAACGCTTACATGTGGGGCGACCCTGTTGTCTACAAGGGTTCTACTAGACCCTCCCGTAAGGTAATCGAGGAAAACGCGAAGGCTTGTTTCAGTGTGCAGGCGCGTGTTCGTGATGAGCAGTCTTTCAACACTGACGGTTGCGTCATTTATCTTGTGGATAAGGCGACAAAGACTGTTACACCTGTTCCGTTGATGCGCCTTGCTGGTGTGGCTACTGATGATGCGACAGGTGATGTCGTTGCGCTCCTGATCAACCCTGTCGTAAGTGGTGAGCCTCAGTGGTACATGCTGTGGGACCGCGTGAGCGTGAAGATCACCAAGACTAACTACAAGGTGAACAAGCGCTTGACGGCTGTGTATGCGACCGTGAATCGCCTTGCTGCTGAACAGTACGGTAAGCCTGATCTCATGAGCGCTATGTCGTATGCACAGAAGTACAAGGAGCATCTTGAGGTCGCACACCTCATGGAGAAGTCTCTCGCTAAGCTGGCCTTCAAGGCAACGAGCGTTAATTCTAAGCAGCAACAGGCCGTTCAGCAGCGTATGGCTGGTCCCGGTGTCGGTGGCACTGCGAACATTGGTGCTGGGCAGGATATTCAGGCAATTAACAAGGCTGGCGCTGGGATTGATTTCTCGGCTGGTACGCCTCTTGCGTCTATGGTGTCGGCTGCGCTCGACATCCCCCTGTCGGTGTTGTTGACGGATGGTTCTGCGGGCGGTCGCCAGGGTGCTGAGACTGCGCTTGAAGACCCGACGTTTAAGGCGTTGGAGCTGCGCCGTCAACTCCATATCGACATGCTGAATGAGATTGCTGCGGCTCTAGGTATTAAGGTGCAGATCGAGTACGGTTCGATCAATAATGATCAGACGCACCGCCGTATTCAGTCTTTGACGTTGGCGTTCCAGAATGGTGCTTTGCATCAGGTTGAAATGCGTTCCGGTGTGTTGCAGCTCTTGAAGATTGCTGGTTCTTTGCCGTTGGAAGATTTGCCTGCCCTACCCGATGAGGGTGAGAATGAGGACGAGGGCGAGGGCGAAGAAGACTCGGCAGCAAAGGACAACGAGGACGGACGCGCAACGGGTGTAGGCCCGTTGTCTGATGGTACTAACGACAATCGAGATAATGGAGGGACCGATGCTTAAGCTGCATGAGTCCACGAGCGCTATCGGTACTGAGTCTCTTGGTGAGGGAAAGTACCGAATCAGAATTATCGTGCCCGGCCAGGGTTCTAGTGGTATTTACACTGCTGAGAACTTGGCTGAGTCTGCTCACCTGTTTAAGGCTGGCACGGAAATGTTTATAGACCACCCAACTGAGTCCGAGGAATGGGAGCGCCCGGAGCGTTCTATTCGTGACTATGCTGGTGTCTTTCTTGAAGACGCGACAGTTGGTGAGGATGGGGCACTCTACACTGTGTGTAAGGTGTTCTCTGGTGTTAACGAGTTAATCAAGGATAAGTGGGAATATATTGGTGTTTCCATTAATGCTTGGTGCGACCAGCCAATTGCGGAAACAGGTGTTGTTCCTGTTTTTGCTGGCGTTAGGTCGGTTGACTTTGTTACCGCGCCTGGTGCGGGTGGTGGCATTGTTGATCTGCTAGAATCAAATAGGAACAACAATTCTATTAAGGAGGGAACTGTGGACGAAAAGCTGCTTGAGTCCAAGTTCGATGAGCTGAAGGGTGAGATCGCTTCTCTTGTTGAAGCTATCGGCTCTAAGCTAGAGTCTGCTGTGGCCGCGATTCAGGAAGCCAAGGCAGAGGAACCGGCTGAGAAGGTCGAAGAGGCATCCGTGGATGTTGATTCTGTCCTTGAGGCCGGTAAGAAGATTGCCGAGTCCGGTCTGCCGGATGCGGCTGTCGCGCGTGTTCGTGAGGCTGTGAAGAAGGGTGCGGATGTCGAGTCTGCTCTTGAGGCTGAGCGTGCGTATCTGAAGGAGGCTGTCGCTGCGACTGCCACCCCTGTTGTCGAAAAGAACGAAGACACTTTCGGAAAGATTGGTTGGTGAGCATAATGGCAGTCAACGCTATCCGTGTTCCGGTTGTCAAGGACAACCAGATTTTTGAGTATTCCAAGACTCTCTCCCTCCCTGTCGATGCCACGCAGGCTCATCTTGAGCCTGGCGACGTTGTTGTCATCAACAAGGACAACGGTATTGCTGGTATCCTTCAGTCGAAGGTTCGTCCTACGACTGACAAGGCTGAGCAGGCTCTTACTGATGTGCTAGTGGCCCCTACGTATGGTCTGAATGGCCCCGGCTACGCCTCTGTGCGTGTCGCTGGCGGCGTGTTTGAGCTTGTCGGCAAGTCTGTTGCCGCTGCGAAGGCGGGTGCGCCTGTGTACGCGAAGGCTGCGACTGGTGCAGGTGTGAAGCCTGAGATTACGACCGTTAAGGCCGGTGCTGATGTTGTTATCGGTTGGCTGAAGGAGCCTCTTGCTGCGTCTGCCACCCCCCAGAAGATGCAGGTCGTTCTTGCACCTGCTAAGAACGCCTGATAGGAGGCAACTAAAGTGCGTTTCAAGAACCAGGAAGAGTTCAACGTCCAGCTGGGTGAGGCCCTTGCAGGCGACCGTCTCGCGCAGGCGCGCCTGAAGGAGGCTGTCACCTCTGATCAGCTGGCACCTATGTTCGTGAAGGCCGCGAACGTTCGTTTCCAGGAGTATTTCGATGCTCATGAGACGATTTGGGACAAGATTGCGACGAAGGAGCTGTTGACGGACTTCCGTCCTGCTTCGCTTCTGTCGCTGAAGCCTGACGCTACTACGGCTCCTATCGACAATGGTGGTTATCAGCACCCTGTGGGCACGCTGCCTCATGTGCCGGAGCTGACCCCTTACCCGACCATGTCCTATAGTGCCGATGGTGCGTTTATCACGACCGCCAAGCACGGCGCGCGCATCCAGTTCAGCTTCGAGTCGTTTATTAATGACGAGTGGAACGTAATTAGCCGTTTCCCGAAGGATGCTGCTGCTATCGCTGCGCGTACTGAGGACTTGCTGGTCCTCCTTCAGCTGTTTGACCCCGCTACTAAGTCTCTTCGCAAGGACGTGTTTAACACCACTAACAAGACCGAGTTTAGGGTCGATGGTCTGCCTGCTGAGATCACTGGCGGTGCTGCCGGTTTGGGTACCTCTGGTAATAATCACGAACTGTCGTTCGATGTGATTGTTGCTGCACGGTTCCAGGCACTCGCTACTCTGCGCGACGGTCACTCGACTTATGTCCCCGAGGGTTTCGTGTTGGTCACTAACCCTGCTCTCGCTGAGGTTGCTAAGGGCTACACTCAGATTAACGAGATTCGTGTCCAGAATGGTAAGCGCACTGAGATCAAGGGCAACCCTCTGAAGGACTTGGAGGTCGTTACTTCCGACCTGATCTCTGTTGTTGGTGGGGAGAAGGCGTGGGTTCTTCTTCCGAAGGGTGGTCGTGCCAATGGTAAGACTGTCCTTGCGAAGACGGGTATGCTGGGTCGTGAGGCCCCAGAGCTTCGTATCCACAATAAGACTGGTCAGATGATCGGTGGCGGCGACGTTAATCCTTATGAGGGTTCGTTCGACAACGATGATGTCGAAGTCCGCATCCGACAGATCGCTGGTGCTGGCATTGTTCGCTACGATGGTGTCATCGGCTCGACTGGTAATGCGTCACTCTGATCAGTTAGCTGATTAAGTAAGACCCCCGTGGCCCCTTTGGTCACGGGGGTCTTGCTATACTGGTTTCATGAGTGATATTGATTTTTCTTCGCCTGTGGGACAGGTGCGTGTACTTATTCCTGATTTGCGTAAGTTGGAGGACTTGCGTGATTTGAGGAATGAGCCGCGTTATCTTTTCGCGGATGAAGAGATTGAGGCTTTGCTCGCTGTCAATGGTGGTAACGTGAAGTTGGCCGCTGCCGATGCGTGTGACACTATCGGCATGGATAAGGCTTTGCAGTTGCTTGTCTTGAAGACGGACGACAAGCAGACGGATGGTGCTAAGCTGCTGGCTGCGATTGTCGGTCGTGCTCGGCAGTTGCGTGCTCAAGCGAAGGAAGATGAGGTAAATAACCTCTGCTTTGATGTTGTGCAGCCAACGTTTGAGCCTGTGGATTGGGTGGTGAACTTCTAATGGGCTTGTCGATTGACCCGAACATCCACCCCTTGTTCATGTATGCCTCGTATTATCCGCTTCAGTTGTTGGCGAATACGAAGGTGAGCATCTTCAAGGAGCCTGACACAGTATCGTATGACTGGTCTGATGAGGCTGGTTTGTCGCTTGAGTATAACAACCCTGTGTGGAAGGGTTGGGCGAATATCACGCCTAACGTTGACTGGCGTGCCCGTAATCGTGAATGGGCTGGCACGGTCACAGGTGTTCATGCGTATCGTGTGCAGCTTTTGCATATTGACAAGAACGAGGTTTTTTCACGTGATTTGTGGGGCAACCCGGATGCGCGTGTGTCGTTCGCTGAGGGTATGCGCATCCAAGTAGAGGAAATGCCGACTGACCCACGGGTTGCGGGGTTGAAGCTGGTTGTGCGTAACGCTCAGGTTGATACACTGAACTGGCAGGTGACGCTTTTGTGTGATGTGGCAACGGGGGAGACTGCTAATGGCTAGGACTAAGAAGACTGTACGGTATGACGGTCGTGTTGCTGGTATTAAGGTGACTGTCGATACCGACAGGTATGGTGTTGCTGCTAAGGCGAAGAAGAAGATCATTGACGCTGCTTGGAAGAAGGTTGATGCTGCGGCTAAGGCTGCGGCTGTCACTTCTACTGAGTATGGGCGTGCTTTGATTGCGACAGACCCGCGCCGTGTCGATACTGGCTATATGCGTGATGCTTTCCGTGTTGATGCTTCTAAGGGCGGGAAGGTTGTCGAGATCGGTTGGCATCGTTGGGACCGTGCTAAGCCGTACTATGCGTGGCAGGAGAATGGTACGTACAGCCAGCGCACTTCTGGTTATTTGCGCTCTGGTTTGCGTGGTAAGCCTACGGGCGGCGACAAGGGGAAGGGTATTACCCCGGCTAAGTATTTGCCTCGTGTGACGGCTGTGTTCCGTGAAGAGTTTTATGGGAGGCTGAAGTGACGGATAGGACTTTAGAGTTTGACGAGGCTTGTCTGGCTCTTTTGCGCACGATCAAGGATGTCGAGGTTTTCGATTCTTTTTCGCGTGATACGAAGGTGCCTCTCTATATTGTTTATCACGGCGGCGCTGAGATCAATCGTCAGTTGGACGAGTATGTGTCGCTTGGTGGTCACACTATGGATGTGTATGAGCATCCTTTCACGGTGGACGTGTTCGCTGTGAATAAGAAACTTCTCAATCGGCTTGTGTCGGTTGTGAAAGAGAAGCTCATTGGTGCTGTGTTGGTTGAAGGGTCTAATGGGGTGAATATCGCTGCATCGGTGGGTACTGATAGCGATTACGATTCCACGTTGCGGCCTACGGTTTATCAACATAGCATGAGTTTTTACGTCAACCTGGATAGGGGTGAGTGAATTGCGCGTGCGCAATGTTTTTACCAATATTGTCTGCGACAAGACTGAAGATGAGCTGGCTGTTCTGCCAGACATGTATGAGGTTGTCGATGACAATACGCCGATTACACAGGCCAAGTGTTGCGGCGAGGATGATACCATTGAAGATGACGATATCGTTTCCCACAAGGAGGAATACTGATGCCCAAGATGCTGTCTCCGAACACCACCGTTTGGTGGGTTCCGGCTGATGCCATTACTAACGTTGCCGACCTGTTTAAGGCTGCTACCTACACTGGTGGCACGCCGAAGGCGGTTGACATTTCGTGCGCTATCGCGGCGGGTATGACGCTCGGCGCGACGGACTCGGACACGGATGACTCGCGTACCATTTGCGATTCGGGTAACGCGAAGACCCCGACGATCTCGAACTACGAGGCTTCTCTCACGTTCTTCCGTGAGGCTATCGCGGCTGGTCAGAAGGCGGCGGGTAACACCTCCGTCTATGATAAGGCTTACCAGTTGTTCAAGCGTGGCACGCTTGACGGCATTAAGGAAGGCTACCTGGTCCAGCGTATCGGCTTCCGACAGGGCACCCCTGTTGAAGCCGGTCAAGAGCTGTCGGCCTTCAAGGTTGTTCCCGACAATCCGAAGGACGTGCTCGGGGATGGGGATAAGCCCATCCAGTTTGAGGTGCCCTTCTTGCCGCAAGGCTATATGGAGTTGAATAAGGCTGTCACTGCCTGATCAACTCTGCTAGAATACCCCTGTACCTCCGAGGTGCGGGGGTATTCTCATATCTGATTGGAGTAGACATCATGGCTTTTGAGCTGTCTAAGATTATCCAGACTATCAAGCCTTCCGTGAAGGCTATCGACATCCCCCTAAACTTGGAGGACGCTGAGCGTTATGTGGAGCTAATTGAGTTGGCTAAGACTGCTCAGTTGCACGAGGCTCCTATGTCTCGTTCGATTACCGACACTGCGCCCGGTGTCGAACTGACCGAAGAGATCGAGGAACTTCGTAGGCAGTCAATCACTCTTCGTCTGCGTGCGCTCTCAAACAAGGAACTTAATGTTCTGAAGCGCAAGGTCTGGGAAGACACGTTCTTCTCCACAAAGAACAAGAACGAGGACGAGAAGGCGATTATTGCCATTGAGCGTGAAGACCGCTTGATGGAGTACATTGTCGCTCAGGCTTGTGTTGAAGTTATCGACAATGCCACTGGCGAGTCTAAGAAGAATCTGACTGAAGACGAGGCCGCAAAGCTTCGCGGTTATCTGCCTGAGTTCTTGTGGCAGAGGGTGCTTCAGACGTGGGATGAGGCTCAGACGTTGGGTATTGCCATTGCTGAAGCGGTTTCTGACCCTACGTTTCGTGGGGACGGAACTGTCGAAACCGGAGAACCAGTGGATGCTGCTTCTTCTGAAGACGGCGAGGGCTGAGGGTAAGCCACCCACGCTGTTTACAGGTGCGCACGGCATGTTTGCTCGCGCGGTGCCTGTGTGGTTTGGAGATGAGAAAGACTCTGAGCCAATTCCTCAAACTGAATACACTAACCTTGATCTTGCGTTGTGCGCGGGTTATCAGTATTATCTTGACAGCCTGTGTAACAAGTGCGGTACGCCGCTCTGGTATGGTCGTAGTGAGCATAGTGCGATTGAGTTCCATGTAGAGACTTCTACGTGTTATTCATGTGCTGAGCTTGATCGACATCGTGAGCACGCGAAGGAAACAAAGCCGGGTGAAAGCACGTACACGGTGATGGGCACTGTCGAATACTCGGACGGTACAAAAGAGCCGTTGCCTTCACCTCTTGAAGCGCTTGAGCAAGTTAGGTAGGAAAAGTCCCTGGTATCATTGAAGTGGTATCAGGGACTTTTCTTTTTAGGAGTTAAGGTGGCAGACGAGTCAATCAAGATTGATATTGACGTTAACGCTGCTGGGGCAGACAAGGCAGCACAGAGCATTGGTGCCCTGGAAAAGCAGATTGGTTCGCTTCAGAGTGCTGTCGCTGCACTGAAGGCACCCTCTGGCCGTGGTGGTTCTGTTCTTGATTCTTTGCAGCTCGACAGCTCGAAGGTCAAGAACCTGAAGGACTCTGCATCTGCGCTGAAGTCTGTGGCTGATGCTCTTGGCTCACTGAATAAGGCTGCTGGTGACGCGAGTAAGGCTGATCTTTCGGCGGGTGTCGATAAGGCTGTTTCGGCGTATCGACAGTTCATCCGTGAGACTCGCACGATGAACAACCTGAGTAAGGACCATATCGCTAAGCTGAAGGATACTGCCTCGGCTATGCGTGAGGTGGCTTCTGCGTCTAATGCTATGGCTGAGGCTGAGACGAAGGCGAAGAAGGCCCAGGCTCAATTGAACCAGTCGCAGGCACGTAAGACTGAGGCTCAGGCTGAAAAGCTGCGTGCTCAGGCAAGTGTGAAGCGTGAGGATAATGCCATCCCCTTGCAGAAGCAGAGGGGTAAGGACGAGCGTAGCCTTGTGAAGGCGAAGGGTGCTGAGGCCACTCGTCTTGCTGAGATTCAGGCACTCACCGCTTTGGAGCAGGCAGAGATTAGGGCGGCTGCAACGACGGCTTCTGCTGAGTCTAAGCGTGAAGCTGCTGTTGCTAGTGCGTCTGCGCGTATTGGTGCTGCTCGTGAGGCTGAAGTTGCGCGTACTGAGCGTGCTCGTATCCGCGAGGAAGAGCTGACTAAGCGTACTGCTATTCGTTCTGATGCTAGTACCGCTCGCAATAACGCTCGTGCGAGTGAGAAGGCTATTGAGAACGTCCGTTATGCTGCACGCGACATGGCCGTGTATTACGGTGCTATCACGGCTGGTATTGGTCGTGTTGTGTCGTCTGCTGCTCAGGCTGGTATTGCGCAGGAGCGCGCATTTGCTGACGTGGAGCGTACCGCGCAGGGTACTACGAGGTCTCTTAGTGAACTGAAGAGCGCTTACACTGAGCTTTCGACAACAACTACCACGTCTTTTGCTGATCTGTCGAAGATTGGTACGCTCGGTGCGCAGATGAACATCCCGACGAACAAGTTGAAAGACTTTACGAAGGCTGTCGCAGAGTTCTCTACTGTGACTGGTATGGAAGTTGAGTCGGCTTCTACCGCGTTTGGTCGTTTCGGTGAGATGATGGGCAAGCTGCAAGAGTCGGCACCCGGCAAGGGTGACGGCTACGCGGTCCTCGCTAACCAGATCGCTGACTTGGGCGCTAAGTCTGTTGCGACTGAGCCTGAGATTGCGAACATGGCTGTGTCGATTGCTGCTCAGGGTAAGTCGGCTGGCTTCACCCAGAATGAGATTCTTGCCCTGTCGTCTACACTGTCGTCGCTCGCTATTCCGAAGGAATGGGCGCGCGGTTCGCTTCAGCGTATCTTCAACTCGATCAATGCCGCTGCCGCTGAGGGTGGCGACAAGATGCACACGTACGCCCAGGCTGTCGGTGTGACTGATGAAGAGTTCCGTAAGCTGTGGCAGGACGACCCGAACAAGGTGTTCCAGGGTATCTTGCAGAACCTTGCAGGTATTGGTGACAAGGTTGAGAAGGCTCAGGCAATTAAGGACTTGGGCTTCAAGAACGTGCGTGACGTTGAATTGCTGTCTCGTATGTCGAACAGTGTCGGCCTGTATGTCGAACAGTTGAAGGAGGCTGAGAGGGCTTCTAAGGGCACGACGTTCATTGATGAGTCGATGAACGTCATCATGGATACCTTGTCGGCTAAGATTGAGGCTTTCCAGCACGCTTTGCAGAACGCGGGCGCTGCCATGAACTCTAGCTTCATGGTGCCTTTCAAGCTGCTGATTACTCTTGCGACAGGTGTTGTTAACGCTTTCGCTAAGCTGCCAGCACCTATTCAGGCGTTTGTTGGTGCGCTCGCGGCTGTGGCGACAGTGCGTGTTGGTCTTATGGCTGCGAAGGCTGCGGCTGTGTCGATGTCTGCAACGTACTTGCAGATGCAAAACCGCATGTTGCAGGCGACAGGTGCGCAGAAAGCCTCGTGGAGTGTCGTGTGGCAGGCTATTCGTCAGGCTCAGACGGCTACTGTCCAGTATGATTCGGCCCTTGCTGCTAACGTGGGTACGGCTAATGCCGCTGCTGCGGCTAATCAGCGCCTTGCTGCTGCGGATAACATGGTGGCTGCGGCTGCGGGTAAGGCTGCTGCTGCGAAGAGCGCTCAGAACGCTGCTCAAGTGGCTTCTGCTGGCGCGTCTGCTGCGGCTGCGGGTGCTCAGGTTGCGGCTGGTGCCGGTCAGGCTGTGGGTGCGTTGACCAAGCTGTCGTCTGTGGGTTCTGGCTTGATGTCGATGTTCGGCGGGCCGTGGGGTCTTGTCATTTCTGCTGCCCTTACTGCTGTATCTGTCGGCGCTACATACCTTGGTGATGCTTTCCAGGACTCATCGGCTAAGGCTGATGAGTTTAAGAACGCTGTAGGAGGCTCTTCGGCTATTCTGAACGCTTTGGCTCAGGATACGAAGGAAGTCGGCAATGGTACTCAGTCTGGCTTTGTTGAGCTGAACGCTACTATTGAACAGAATGGTGAAGTTCTGACTGCTAACGGTCAGGCGCTCGGTTATTACGTGGATAAGTCCGGTCAGGTTGTTCAGGCTACGCACGAGCAAGCTGCGGCTATGGGTTACTCTACCTTGAAGATTGGTGAGCATACCCAGGCTTTGATTATGGATGCTGTGCAGGGTTCTGATGCGTTTAAGGGCATGTCGAAGGAAACCAAGCAGGCTCTCGTTGATATGGGCTTCTCGTATCAGAAGTACATTAAGCTCGCATCTACGTCTGAAGCTCAGGGCGGTGGACAGAAGGCCGCTGATGCTTACGTGAATGGCTACATCGACCAGATTAAGGCTCGTAAGGCTGATGCTGTTAACGCTGTTAACAGTACAATCGTTGACACAGGCACGATGAACGGCACTACTGGTGCTAATGCTGCTAATGCCCAGAAGCGTGCTGATGCCGCTCAACCGTATAACCAGCAGATTGAGGCCCTGGAAGGCTTGAAGTCGAAGACTGAGGGTGTCGGCGGTGCTATGCGTGACGCTCTGAACGATGCTATCCTTTTCGGCCAAGGTGTCGAAGAGACCGGAGATCAGACCGAAGAGGCCGGTCTGAAGATTGGTGACGCGAAGGGCGAGTTTCATAGCATGGCCGAGGCTATTCGCTCTGTCCTTGACGAGATGTTCTCATCGACAGACGCGGCTGCTGCTCTCGATTCGTCGTTGCAGCAGGTGTACGAGTCCATGCAGGAGCATGGCACGTCGATGGACCCGAACAGCCCAGACGGCCAAGCGAATATCGCTGCTATCTCGGATTACTTCGAGAAGATGGGCAATGCCGCTGCTGCTGGTATCGAGGAAATGGGTCTGACCGGCGAAGAGGCATACCAGTACGCGCAGAACTCGATTCAGGACACCATTGACTTCCTTGCTGCGCAAGGCTTCGACATGTCGCAGTTCGAGCAGCAACGAGACACTATGGCCGCGATTATCGCACAACCTTATGAGTCCGGAGAGGTTGACCATAGTGCCACGGATGCGTCACTTGGTCAGATGGTTGATAACGCGGCTCAGGCGGTGTCGCAGGCTCAGGGTTTCCTTGGCAAGGTGCAGGCTATCTGGCAGTCAATTCAGGGCTACATGGGTGCTATCGGTGGCTCGAAGTCGAAGACTGGCAAGGGTTCATACACTGCGGGTCAGAAGTCCAAGATTCGTATGCCAACGTTTGCTAATCGTAACAATGGCACGTCGGCGTTTAGTGGCAACAACTTCAAGGCTAAGCCGTCTCGTTCTGGTGGAGGTGGTGGTGGTCATAAGCCACGTTCCGGTGGAGGCGGCGGTGCAAGCCGTGCGAAGAAGGAAACGAAGACTGCGGCTGAGATTTTCGAGGACTTCCTTAGCCGTCTGAAGTCGGCGCTCGACAAGGCGCTCACTACTTGGTGGCGCTCTACGACTGCTCAGGACAATTACCGTAAGGGTCTTAACAGCCTGAAGAAGGATGTTGAAGGCACGACGAAGAAGGTTTCTGATCTTCGTAAGGAGAATGAGAAACTTGCGTCGGATATGCGTAAGAACCAGCAAGAGTTGCACGACGCTGAGTTCTTCCATGCTGTCGCTGTGAAGTACGGCGACACCGAGCGCGCGCAGTCTACCCAGGTTGATATTGACGAGGCTAAGCAGAAGATCAACGAAGGCCAGACGAAGATTGCAGACAACGACAAGGAGATTGCAACCCTCCAAGCCGGGCAGTTTGCTCTGAAGGGCTACACGGAGGCGGCTATTGCTAACCGTGAGGCTTTGCGGTCGTTGCAGTCTCAGATGATTGGTCTGATTGAGGCGTATGCTGCGGCTGGTCACTCGACCCAGGAGATTGAGGCATATACACAATCGCTGAAGCAGCAGTTTATTGACCAGGTTACTCAGCTTGGTTTCAACCAAGGTGAAGTCACTGAGTTGGCTGGGGCTTTCGATAGCTTGACTTCGACTATCGGCCAGGTTCCGCGTGAGGTGAAGGAGCATGTGACCGATAACGGCACTGTCGGCTCGACACAGGATGCTATCGACTCGTTGCACTCTAATGGTGTGACGGTTCCTGTTCAGCCAAGCCACAGTGAGCTTACGGTTAGGATTCGTTACCAGATTGACGAGTCATCCTACGCCGCCGCGCTTAATGCTGCGCGGATGAACCCGCTCGGTAGCCAGAATCGTACTGTTCGCACTAGGTCTGGTAGGAACATTGGCACCTTGTATACGGGCGGTCTGCTGTCGAGTGCTAACTCTCTGCCCGGTTTCGCGGGTGGCGGCTTGTTGCCTGGTCGTCCTCCGGCTAACCCGAAGGCCGACAACCTCATGGCTACGGACGGCAAGGGCATGTTCCGTGTCCGTAGTGGCGAGTACGTGATTTCACAGCCCGCTGTCGATTTCTACGGCAAGGGCTTCATGAACGCGCTGAACACGATGCAGGTTCCTGTGTCGGCGGGTGGTGTTTACGCTATGGGCGGTAGTGACGGTCTTGTTACAATTAACCCAGCACAGTTTAATCAGTTGGTGAAGGCTGTTTCGACTTCGATCATGCTTGATGGTCGCTCGATTAGCCAGAGCATCGACAACGGCAATATGAGGACAGGTAATCGTGGTGTCTACTAGGGGTTGCGCAACCCGTGAGGTTTGTTTCGGTGTGGGGAACGACATTATTGAGTGGTTCCCCGCACCGGACGAGTCGCCTGTTTCGACTAATGTCCATTCGGGCGACTCACAGCGCCTTCTGAATGGTCTGTCCTACATGGGTGGTTCTGTGTATGGCGGCAGGCATTATGAGCTGTCGTGGTCGTTCTTGAATCGTGAGCAGGCTAACAAGTTCCGTGAGCTGTTCATGAACAGGACGGGCGAGTGGGTGACGTATCTGGACCCGTTCTCGATGAAGAACGTTTTGTCGCCTTTGATGGGTTTGCCGTACCTGCATTACCATGTTGGTTCTCCGTTTGCTTTCAACGATTGGGGTAAGCAAGCACTGTTCCCCACGAAGGCTAACAACTCTCAGTCTGGACACCCTGGTGTCGTGCTGAAGGGCGGTGTCCTTCAGACGAACAACAAGTTCCAGTCTGATGTTGATCGTCTGAATGGGCGGCAGGTGTCTCTGGCTTTGTCGAAGGTTGGTCAGTACACTGAGCGTGTTCTTATTCCTGAAGGACATACGGGCGTGTTTTTGTCATCTGGACCGGAAGACGGTAAGCAGCCGTTCTCGTTCAGGTTCCGTAGTCTTGATGGTCGCAACACTGTTAGTTCTTTTAACAAGAACCAGGTGCGCGCTTTTTACCCAGCTCTGTGGGAGGTGTCGATTATTCCACAGGGTGAGGGTGCTCTCGACTGGGCTATGTTGCAGATCGTGCCCGAGGACACTCACATCGACACAGCTGTTAACCTGTATGAGTTTGCATACCCGTCCGGTGGTGGGAACCTTCAGGTTGTTCCTGGTTCAGCTAGTGTTGTGACTGTGAACAACTATCGCGGTCATTACACGGCTTCTGTGACGTTGGAAGAGGTTTACTCATGGTGATGCAGGCTATCGGCTTTACTAACAACAAGCTGACTGGCTGGTCTGTCGTTGAGGATGCTGTCTCGCTTGACCGTGATTCAACGACGGGTGGCTTCTCTGAGTACTCGTTGGAGGGTGCGGGGTATGTTGAAGCCGCTGATGTGATGACGAAGGAGATTCGTCTCGACAGCCCTATCTTTGGTCGTACTCACGCGTTTGTCCGGTCAATTACGAATACCCCATGGTCGTGGTCGGCTACGTTGAATGACCCTTTCTATCGTCTTGATGTGTCTGCTGAGGTTAAGCACCTTCAGGGCGTGACGATGGACAAGGTTATTGCGCAGGTGTTTAAGGCTGCGGGTGTCGAGTCTCCAAAGGTGTATGTTGCTAAGCCGACTGCTAATGAGCGTAATCCGTTTATTGCACCTAAGACTACTATTGCGACTAAGACGTATGATTTTGTTGGTGGTAAGGGTAATTTGTGGACTATCCTCAAGAGCTTCTTGTCTGCTAACAATTATCAGATTACGTGGGTGTATGACACGATTGTGCTGTTTGAGAACCACACTGTTCTTACGAGGTTCCAAGGCTCTACTGTAGACTATTCGATTCAGTGGGCTATTGGTGAGCCTTTCTCGCATATTGAGTGTACTTATTACCCCCCTGTCATTGACCTAGCTTCTTCTGATTATCGCTCAGGCAACCTTGCCGGTACCCGCCCTCGCATTGAAGGCGAAGATCGCATTAGCCTTATCCACCCACAGCCGTCTAACAACAAGACGACAGTGGAGTCCATTAAGGCTGCTGAGGTTTTGTCAGTCGAGTCTGGCGAGACTAAAGAGTTTGTGCTTGAGATTCAAGGGACGATTGATTATTTGTATTCTCAGCCTGAGTGTGTGATGCCTAACGAAGTTGGTACGGACTTCAATATTAGGACTCGTGCTAACGGTCAGATCTACTTTGCGCGCTCCGTGTACTCTGTCGTCGGCAAGGACAACAAGCCGATTACACCTGCTCAGTGGTACGCCGAGGGCGGTTCGCTCCACATCGAGAAGGGCGACGAAGCGAACCAGATCAAGGTGACTGTGACGGGCATGTCGAATGAGCGTCTATCTCCTTATCGTATTGCTGAGTCGGATGGTCAGACTGACTACAGCACCCTCCGTATTTATGGGCACGCTTACTTGTGTGACCAGGAGACATTTACGTTCTACACTGGCTACCCACATAAGACGGATGCTGTGAAGATCGACAGCATGAACCTAACGACTAAGACCCAGGCGTATGAGGCTTGTGTGTATAAGGCCCAGAGCGCGTTTGGCTACTCTGCTGAGATGGATTGGACGGGCGCTGTTCCGATGCACGAGTCATACACAGATGTCGTGTATGACTTCGAGCGTGAGCCTGTGTATCTGTCTGATGTCGATGCTTTTACTGGCTCACCATTGCCTGAGAAGGCTGCTGAGAAGTGGCCTCGTGGTACGACAATGAAGAAGATCATGGACGACTTGTTGGAGTTCACGAAGAACAAGCCTGTGGTGTCGAATCAGCAGGTGTTTGGGCGCATTGCTGGGACGACAGCTGTGTACGATCACTTTACGTGGCATATCAAGTCAGCTTCGTATGATGAGTCTAGTGTGAAGGCTTCGTGTGAGGCGCTTACTAGGGTGTCGGATGTTGCTACAATATTCGATAGGCCCCGAGTTGCGGATTATCCTCTTGAGGCTGGTATCACGCTTCGAGAGTTGACGTTGAAAGGAGTGACGCATAATGAAGCACAATCTGCCGACCCCATCCCAGGCATGGGGAAGTGACATCGACAGGCGCGTAGCGTATCTTGAGAATGACATGACCTTGATGAAGAGCAAGGTCAGTAATTCGTATGATGCTGTTAGTGCCTTGACTTCTTCGCGTGCGGCTAATGGTGTTGCACAGCCGTTCTATCAGGAGATGCTTGTTGAACAGCCCGGTAGTAATCCTGGCATTGGTGCCTATGAGGACTTGTGGAAAGCACCTTTGGATTGGGGTAACGCTGGTTCGTTCATGCAGCTGTCTATTACAGGGTTTCTTTACATTCCTGTGATTCCGTTGACTACTGGTGAGTATATCTTTCCGCAGGTTTTCACAGGCGTTCGAGATCATCTTGGCCGCGAGCGCAAACTTGCGCATATCCCGTATGTGGTTTCGGGCCTTGCTACAGGACGGGGTGGCCGAGGCACTGACTTGGTTATGGTAACTGGCTTGTCGTTTACTATGGTTGTTGATTACGACAATTTCCAGTATGGAACTGCCTTTATTGGGTTGAAGGGTTCCGAAGAGCACCCAGAATATATTGACAACCACAACGGTCACGCATATGTTTCCGTTCAATTCTCAGGAGTGAGGTACTAACATGGGTACAGTTAACGATCAGGGTATCTGGACTTACTCTGATTCTGATATTATTCAGAGTTGGCCTGTTTTCATGAACTTGGGTTTCAATTCTGTTTCTGATGTTGTGAAGCAGCTTCAGAAGGGCCGTGTCATTATCGCTAACAATGCGAGTGATTATGACACTAAGCTGACTGCTATCCGTAAGGCTGGGGCTGGCAACTATGATGTCCTTATCTACCGTAAGGACACGAAGGAGATGCTGATTAACAGCAACGGTCAGCTCACTAAGATTTGGGGTGGCGCTGTCGAAACGGATTACGTGAACGAAAATGCCTCGTTTGCTGATTACCGCCGCTATACTGCTGATGGTGCTAATGCACGCGTTAGCCGTAATATCCGTCTATCGAAGGCTGGTTTGTGGCTGATCTCGGGTCAGATCACCATGACCAATGACTATAACGCTAATGGTGCCTATATCAACGTCTTTATGATGATTGACGGCAAGGAACATAATGTTGGTGTTTTCAACACGTACGGCCATGATAAGAATGTCATGTTCGTTCATGTTGGCCCTATTGCTAAGTACGTTGATACCCCCGGCAAGGAAGTGTCAGTGTCTATTAGGCTGCAAATCGACCAGAGCACGAACCTTGGCTGGGGTGGCCTGACCATTCAGGCGACAAAGATCGGTTGATGTGCTACACTAGTCGGTGACAATTATTCACCTCCGTGTGAGTGTTGTTGGGTGTGAGGCACAGAAAACCCCTCTGCTAGTTCTCCTTTCCTAGCAGAGGGGTTTTCGCTATCTAGGCCACCCGTTGTCGAGTGTCCACTTGTGTTTCAGCTCATGAACGAGATAGTAGACGAGGTGCCGAAATGCGTCTCTCACATCGTTTGCGTCCTTGTAGTTTACGTCCTTACCTGTGAGCCACCAGCCCAGATTCTTCAGTGTCGTGTCCTTAACCAGGCCCTTGGCTTGAGCGGGTGTCTGGTAGTGAATGTCATCGACAAGCCAGTCCAGCACAGCGTTGACCTTCACGGGGGTAAGGTCTGCTGTGAACTTGTTAGACGGGCGAAGATCGAACTGCTCAGCCACGATCACGGCCTGTGGGTACTCGTCAAGGTACTGCTTGATGCGCTCTACTGTCTCGATATGTGTCGCACAAATGAACTGGTCGAAGTGTAGAATCTCCACCTCTTCTTCGACACGTGCCACAACGAGGCCGGTGTTCACGCCGGGGTCAATTGCTATTACTGTCATCGTCATTATCTTCCTCCGTCCAGTTTTCGGTGATGACTGCATATCCGGTACCCATGAGCCTGTTTCGGCCTGTCGGTGAGAGGCCACCAAAAATACCAGAGCGGAACTTTTTGCCGTCGATTGGTGTTTCTTCGGCTATCAGACAGTCTTGGAGGCATTGTTCCTTGACAGGGCACTCATTACAAAAAGCCCTCACGACTGTTTCGTAGAGTGTTGGGTCGTAGAACCATTCGGTTGGTGCTCCACTACAGGGTGCCTGCTTGTAGTCTGTCACACTTCCTCCCAGTTGTTGCCGACTTCTGCTTCAGCGGCAAACGGTACGCGGTTGAACACGAGGGTCGCTGCCTGAGCCATTTCGCGCTCCATCATCTTCGAGCACTCTTCGATGGTTTCTTCTGGGCACTCGACGTAGGTTGCGTCGTGAACGAGGCCAATCAGCTTAGCACCGTATTGTCCTACTTGTTCGTTGATCTTGATCGCCGCGTTGAGGCAGATGTCATTAGCTGTGGACTGTGGAACAAAGGCCAATGCCTCGTTCTGTGTCGAACTGTAGTTGCTGTCCGACACGAACAGGGGGTTGAAGGTGAGGGCGAACTTGGTTTTACGTTCGTTGTCCTCTTCCTTGCGTCCGACACTGTGGCGTACTCGTGCCTGCCAGTCTCGAAGTCCTGGGTAGGCACCCAGGTATTGATCGACAACGTGTTGTGCAACTTCGATTGGCTGTTCAAGGGCTGTCGCAATAGCAACCACGCCACGACCGTAGTTGAGGCCGTACACCACACTCTTGACTAGTGCGCGTCGGTTCTTAGCAGTCTTTGGCTGTTCATGCTTGTATGCCTCATACGCTTCGATTGTCGGGAACTCTTCAGGCCAGATTTTCGTCATCAGGTCATCGAAGAAGTCAGGCGCGCCCGGCTGGAAGGCCGCAATCATGGCCTCGTCGTCCGCAAGCTCAGCGACAGTGCGCAGCTCTGCCTGAGAGTAGTCGCACGAGATGATCTTGCAGCCAGGCTCAGCGACAAGGGCACGCTTGATACCACTGTCGCGCCCCATCGTCTGAATCGCCGGACCCTTAGCAGACAGGCGACCCGTCTTCGCACCATGAGGCAGGTAGTACGGGTGAATACGCCCGTCTTCACCAACCTTACGGCGTACGTTAGCAATGAACGAGCCAATCACCTTAGCGGCGTAACGGTAGGCGAGCAGAGCGTCGATAAACTCCACTTCCTTACCTTCACGCTTCAGCTTCTTCAGGTGGTCCGAGTCGAACGAGGGAGATGACACGCCCTTGGACGTGAAGTAGTCCTTGATCTGCTTAGGGGACTGTGGGTTGAAGTCCTCGCCCGCGTGCTCACGCAGTGTCACAAGGTTCTCGTCACACTGACGCTTGTACTTTTCTTCCAGCTCATCGAGTGCTTCGAGCGACACGGCCACACCGTTCATCTGCACGTCGTTCAGAACCTTCGTGACCTGCATACGGTAGCGATAGTAGTCGTACTTTCCGCTGTTTTTAAGCATGGGAAGGAAGTACTCGTACAGCTTGAAGGTCCACACCACGTCTGCCAAGTTGTACTCGTAGAGCTTTTCCCTGGGAATGTTCTCGAAGTACGCCCCACCCTTCAGGTAAGACTTAGCATCCGAGTCCCAGTCTTCAGCGCGCAACCAGCGACGAGCGAGAGGCTTCAAGCCATGCTCACCAGCCAGGTTGTCGAGCACGAAGTGCATGAGCAACGTGTCCTCGTGATGGTACACGCGGATGCCTAGTCGCTTCGACAGGTAGGGCATGTCGAACGTACCGTTGTGACAGATGACAGTGCAGGTGTCGCACAGACGCTTGATAAGCTCTGTTGCCTTGTCGGTCTCGGCAAGCTCTTCAGGGATGACGACACCGAACTTGCCATTCCACAGCGCAATCGAGAGGATGCGGCCAGCCGCAAAAGTGTCTTCGTCAATGTCACCTGCGGACTCAATATCGAGCGCAATCAGAGTACCCGGCTTGAACGTGATGTCCTCACCCTGCCAGATCACCCAGTCTTCGCCTTGCTTCAGACCAAGCTGCTCCGCACCAAGGTAGGCATACTGCAACGCCTGAGCCAGGAACAGACCAGCTTGTGGGTTAGTGACAATCTGCTTAGGTGAGAGCGTCTTGTACGCATTACCCTTGTAGCCCTTGACCGTGCCGAGAGTAATCTTGATGTCCTCATCGTTCACGTCATCAGTGATTTCGACGTGCATGTCTTGTGACAGGCCAGACACCACTAGCGCACGCCTCAGAAGAATCTGTGCAAGAACTGGCAGCTTGTCGCAATCTTCAGTCAAAATCTTCATACTTGCCCTCCCGTGTACTTAATGAATCTTTCGTTATTTGTTTTACCCTTCACAACTTCTTGGATAGTGCCGCGCGCCTGAGCATATGTGATGATTTCCTTCAGTTCACGCATACCACTGATCTCAGACTGGAACTTCAACATGAGCTTAGGAATAGCCACCATGCCGTTGTCGGTGCGTGCAACGAAATTAATGAGCTTATCAACCTTGTTACTGAAGTTAGAGTTCTTCACGTGATGAATGAACACTTCGTTAGAAGACAGCCAGATAGAGGCGAGCGAGATAGCCTTCAGCATTTCCCGCATTGATACCACGACCGTACCCTTGGTCGTCGGCCCGTTATACATGGCAAGCAGAGCCGCGATACGGAGCACCGAGAACGTCATACGCTCAGTGCCAGGGAACAGTTCACGACTGTTCAGCATGTGCCGCTCAGCAAGCACCTTAGCCTCTTCCGAAAACTCAATCCAGCGCTCGAACACGCCCGGCTCAAACTCGATAGGGATACGGACTTCCTCATTCTCCATGCGTTGCGCACGACGAGCATTGAAAGCCACGTCGAACTTGGTCACAGACTTGATAAGGTTCGACACCATGAAGTCACGCTGCTTGTCTTCAACCTTACCTGTCGATGCGCTCACGGTCACGAGCTTCACATCCTGAGAGGACGTGATGTACTTATCCCTGTCGTCAATAACAACAAGGCAACGGGGCGTAAAGCCGGACTCGACCTTTTCTGTCGTCAGATGCTTTGCGGCCTGGTCAAGAATACCTGTCCCGTAGAACGTCATGTAATACGGGGTCGCAGTCTGGTACGCAACCTTGCCTCCCTTGTCCTTACGTGCGACAGCCGGAATGTAGCCGTCGTAGCTCTTGGTAAGGAACGGCATCATTGATGCCATGTAGCTACCCTTTTGGGCAGCATGTGCGAAAAAGTCTTGCACCTCGTCAATAGCGAAGAGACCACTCTCTTTCGGCTTGGTGCGCAGATACGCGGACAATGCCTCGCCTGTCGAATCTTCAGGCGCAATGAAAGCATCCGGCCCCTTGCCGATACCCACCGCAATGTCGCGCATCATGGACTCTGCCAGGCGCAAAGACGTTGACTTACGAGACTGGGTAGTACGTCCCAGAACCAGGAAGTATAGGTTCAACGGCATCTTTTGTACGTTCGTAGGGAGGAACGCATACTTAGCGAACATGCTTGAGAGGATAGCGAGAGCGCCCGCGTAGTGGAACTGCTTGGGGGCCATTGCAGACTTGGTTGATGCCCATGCCGCGAACTGATCGACAAACAGGCCCATCGGTTCTTCCTCGTCCCCGTGTAGGAAGTCAACATCCTGCAACGACAGCTCACGCGATTCACTCAGCAGGTAGGACGAGCCGATACGGGTTGTCGCTTCGAGATCGGTTTCCGTGGGGCCATCGTGCTCAGACTTCCAACGTGCATAGTCACGATTGATCTGCTTCCAGAGGTAGCCGTCGCCACGTCCGTCTGCCTCAAACTTGTTGAACTCAGTGGCGCGCACAACGGCAAATGCTTCAACAATTGAACAACCCTCTTCCCAGAGGGCGCACTGAAGATGGTACATCTTCGAGCTGCGGTCTTCGTCATCGTTGAAGGTGTCATCCGTAGCCAGGTCCGTGATGTAGCTGCGGTTCACCATGCCCAACACCTCAAACATGGAGGGGATGTCGGTGGGGAAGTCTTCTTCCTCAATGCCCATGCGTTCGACAGGCGGGTACTCTGCTGCGAACTCAGCGGCGGTGATCGCCTCGTCGTTGACTGTGAGCGTGATCTCCCAGGGCTTGACGCGCTTGCAGTTATGAGTGAAAGGGACACGGAGCTTCTTCGACAGGGGCCAGCCTCGGTCCATGCCGTCGTTCTTGTGGTGCTCGTAGAGTCCTCGTGAAAGGGCTTCGAGCATGTCGTTAGAGAGGTCGGCTGCGTCTTCGAGCAGCCAGTATCCCTGCCAGTGCTTCTCGCTGGTCTGGACCTTGATCGTCGGCTGGATACGGAGCTTGTCGGTAGGGCAGTCGTCGCCGTCTGACCAGACGCACGCGGCCTTGATGACGTTATCCTTGGCTGCGTGCCTCGTGTTCGACAGGGCCGGGGGCTTGGTGTAGAGAAAGGGGCTGTAGTACACGTCCAGATCAGCGTTAGCCTCGGCGTATGCCACCATTTTATCGAGCTGCGCTGGCAGCTCAAACCACCGGAAGTTAGTCAGACCGCCCATCGGACCCTTGAGGATGATGGGGGTCCAGCCTTCACCGTCTGGGAGGACTGCTTGGAAGAACTCTTTAAGGTTCATTGCTCTCCTTTCTGCTTGTATATAGTACGGCGGGCCGTACCCTGGTGTCAAGATACGGCCCGCCGAAAAAGATCAGAGTTCGATCCGGGTGGCCTTAGACTTCTTCTTGGTCTTGGCCTCGTCCCACTCAACCTTCTTGATGTTGTTGTTCTTGCGCATCTCACCGTTGTACTCGCGTTCCTCAATCGCAACGGTGATCGTCGCAGTCTTGCCAACCAGGTCAAGTGCGACCTGGTTGAAGTACGCCTCGTTACGCTTGGTCGGCTCGTCGGGCCAGGCGTTACCGGATGCCTCGCAGAACTTGGGCAAGTCCCAATGGAGACCCTTCTTAGTGACCAGGACCAGCCAGTAACGAACCTGTCGGGATGCGTGGTCGCCCTCGGTGACAACGAAGTCCACCGTGTACATAGGCTTGCCAGCCTTGGACTCGCCCAGCTCACAGGCATCGACAGTCACCTTGTACTGACCCTCGGGCAGTGGCTCAAAGCTAAGGGACTCGGCAACTTCCAGGTTCATAAGTTCGTCAAAGTTAATCATGGTCAGTTCTCCTTCTTGTCAGTGTTGTAATCTTCGATGGTTTCAGGTAGCCACCCGAGGGCGGCAGTTCGCTTGTAAGTAACGATTGCGTCGGGTTGTGGGAACTTCCCGGTGTTGATGCGGTACAGGATGGTCGTTCGACCAACTCCCGTGCGCTCAGACGCATCATTAATAGAGAGGTACCTAGTCGTCATTTTCTTCCTTTACTTCCTGTGTTTCACAATGCTCATGGACCCAACCCATGATCTTCTCCATTGTCGTGTTTCCAGACATGGACGGCATCGGGTCGAATCGCGTCTTTGCCAGTACTTCAGACGAAGACCGGACAGTCATGACTGTGACCAGCTCTTCATTGTCATCGTCTCCAACATCCTCCCACGTCATGCGGGCGATAATATCGAAGATTCCGGGTAGCTTCTTGAAGCTCTGCTTGCCCTCAAATGATGGTCCGATAAGCGACAGCCGGGACACATCGTTCACTTCACGCGCTTCGTGCGTGATGCAGATGATGTTCAGTCCGAGGTCAAAGCTGATCTTGTTGACAAGATCAATGATCTTCTCGTAAGTAGCGTCCCACATGGCAAAGCTGTCATTGGGTTTCGTGGCCTTGAAGTGGAACTTGATAAGTTCCTGCAAGCGGTCAACCGTGTCGATGACGATAGTCTTGAACGGCATGTCCTTCTTCTTGCTAATCTCGACAAGGAGTTCAGCAAACTTCTGGTAGGTCGCTGGCTGAACGACAAGCATGTTGTCCAGGTCGCCGTACTTGGCAGCCGGTGCGGTACCGCGCTCCAAGTCGATGTAAAGGACCGGCCCCAGCTCTTCAACCTTTGAGGCCGAAACTGCGAGCGAAGTCTTCCCGGTTCCCGACATGCCGTAGATCAGCATCTTGATCTTAGGGGTGGTGATACGGGGGTCAGACACTTCGATATCGATTCCCTTGAGGAACGAGTCGAACTTTCCCATGTTTCTCCTTTCTTTTTAGCGCTTGAAAGCGCAGAAATAACAGCCGGAATGGCTGTCGAGTTCTCCCAGGTTGTCCGGGTTGTTGGTGGCCCACTTGAAAATCTCGTTGGCACGTTCCAGGACAGCCAGGGCGGCTTCTCGGTTGTACTTGAAGCACAACTCATGAGTTGCCGTTGTGACAGATTCTATTGTAGCATCCCTGGGAAACAAAATCAGGGATGTGTGATTTACCTCATAGCCAGCGTTCTCCATACCCAGACCATACAACTGCATCTGGTAATAGTACTTTTTAATCTGGCCTTCGGTCATCGAGTCCGAATAGAACTCAGGGTTGCGGTCCTCATCGAAGAACGTTGCAGACGAGAAAGCCTTGATCTTCTTCTTCGACAAGACCTTGTAATCAACAACATGTCCGCTCCTAAGATCAAACCCGTCAGCAGTCCCACGAATCCCCCCATACCCTTCAATCTCGCCAACTGTTACCTTTGTTTCCTTCAGGTACCCTTCAAGGCCAATCGTGTTCTCTAAGTACAGGTGGAAGGCCGTACCAATCATCGGGGCCAGAGGATACGTCTTTTCCTCCTGGTGGACTCCCAGCAGCTTTTCTGCCAAGCAACGCTCACACATGTCTCCCAGTTCAGACGGGCCAACCTTACGTTGCTTGTCACGCTCAGAAGGCTTAGTCAGCTCCCGGATAATGTTGTCGTAGATTTCACTCATTCTTCGTCCACTCCTTGTATTGCTCTTCCTTCATGACATGAAGGTTCCACGCATAGTAGTGAAGGTCATCTAGTGGCGACTCGATGAGTACCAAAAAGTCGCCTTCCTCAATGATCTTCCACATCTCACGTGTCCCGAAGAGCGGGATACACGAAGTGCGGCGCATGATCTTATTCGAGCCAGAATTAACCTCCCATCGTGTCTTACTAATCTTGTCCCGCTCAATGTCGGTAAACATAAAATTGGGTGGAACCTGAAGGACCAGCTTATTCTTTCCCACGATGAACACCCTTCGACAGGCCGCTCAGGAGGGCAGTCGCCTCGCTCGAATTACGGTAGTCACCCAGATAGACGACCTCCACGATCTCAGGGCAAGTCGAGATAAGGTGAGCACAACCCTGGCATGGGTAGTGAGTCACGTAAAGCGTGTACTCGCTCCCGTGTTCTGTCATCTTCCTAATCGCGTTACGTTCCGCGTGAACAGTGTTCACACAGTGGTTGTCCACAATCCGGTGCCCGCCCGTGTCGCACGGCTCAAGGCCGTGCGGTGTCTCGTTGAACGCGCTCGACACCACCTGACCTGTCGCACGATCAACGATCACGCAACCCACATGGGCACGGTCGCACCGTGACTTAGCGGCCTCATCCCGCGCTGCCTTGATGTACTCTCTCATCGAGAAAGAATCTCCCGCTGTTCATCAGTCAGATTATTAGCCCACAGCAGCACCTTACGGGCAAAGTCCGACAGACCACCGTTATCATTCAGCAGTCCCGGAATAGCCTTCTTACGGTAGTCACTGAAGGCGAAACGATCACCGTCCACGTACCGCAGCAGACGACACAGCACCGAGTTACGAGACACCACGTAGTTGCCGTCTGCGTCTTCCACGAGACCTAGGAGAACAGTACCGTTCAGACGGTCAGTGTAGTAGTGGTGCTCACCAATCGAGAGATCGTCCCGGTCAAAACCACACTCACCTGCAACAGGGTCAGTCCACATGATCGACAGGTCTAGTGGGCGCGCGGCCTGAATGTCGATCTGTGCCGAGGTCATCTCCCGCGCATTGCACTTCAGGTCATCGACGGAAGGCACGATAAACACACGGTTGTCGAACGGGTCAATGACAGCCATCTCATCTTTAGCGGACCACCACTGAGCGCACACGGTGCCCCTGTCGTTGAGCAGGGCAAGCCGTCCGTTAGGCAGCGTGCCAGTACCCAGGACTGCGCCGCTAGGCGTAGTGACAAGCCCGTCTTCAATGTCAAGGTACTGTCGCTTGACGTATCGGGTGGGAAGATTCTCCCACCCAAAGCCCAACGGGGGTGCGTAAATGTCACGAATCGTTACGGGCAATGTCTTCTCCCTTTTCGTAGTAGTGGAACTCAACGATAGGAACATACTGTCGAGTTGGATAGTTAAGCCTGTCAGTCACATAGTAGCCCACGAAGTCAAAACCAATCATCACGGTACGCGACGTGAATAAACGCTCTTCGCCCGTGCTTGGGTACCACAGGTGAATCTCCTGTTCGTCGGTAAACGACACACCATTGGTGGTGCTTTCCTTTTCCGTACGCTCGTTCAGTGACACGTAAGTCTCCCATTTAGGGTTAAGCACGTGAATACACACAGTGCTCCCATCCGTGAAGCGGATATAGGCATCCTTGTCTTCAAGCCAGTGTTCTTCTACTGACTTCTTCAGGAGGTTGGCAACCGTCTTGTGGTTGAGCTGGATAATCTGCATGGCTCAGAACCACTTACTTGCCTTGTGGACCATGACAGCTGCAACAATAAGTGCAATGACTGCCACAATAACCATTAGGGCAACGTATCCCACGAAAGCCCAGACAACCCACATGAACGCAGCGGGGAACCAGATACCTGTTACGGCGAACAGGATACAGAAAATAAAGTAGACGGTCGAAGAAACATCAAAGTTACGGTTGTTGTCAGACATGGTATGTCTCCCTTCAGTTGGTTTGTTGTTTGTTTTCAGATAAGGCCGGATGCCTTGAGCCTGTCGAAACGTTCCTGCAAGCGTCCCAGCACACGATCATCCACCGTGTTAGTCGCCTGAATGAGGAACCTGTTGACAGCCGTAGACTGCCCCTGTCGGTTGAGCCTGCCTGTTGCCTGTTCGTTAATCACAAGGCTGTTAGACTGACTCAGCCAAATCTCAGTATGGCACACCCGCTGAAGTCCGTCAACTCCCTCGCTCATGGCCTCGTGCTGAGCGACAATGACACGCACGTCCCCGTCAATCATTGCGTGGAAGTCCCCGCGAGACTTACCAGAGACTTCAATGCACGAGATACCAGCCTTGCGCAGACGGTGTAGCACGGCCTTAATGAACTTCTGACTATGCACCCACACGACGACAGGCTCATCTTCAGGCAGGTCCGCAATAATATCCATCATTGCATCCAGCTTGGAAGACTTACAATCTTCCTTGTAATCGACAGTCCCGTCCTCGTTGAACGAGGGGACTCCCAGCGTCATCTGTCGCAGACGCAAGTCAAGTTCCATCGGGATAGACAGTGCAAGCGGCTTGTCGTCCAGGTACGTAAGCGCGTCTTTTTCAAGCTGAGCGTACAGTTTGCGCTGTTCGCGGGACAGTTCCACTTCCACACGGTGAATAATCACGCCTGGAAGCTCAGGGTTAGCTTCAGCCTGTGAGACTTCATGGTACGAGGGCGCTCCACGACGGACCATACCCGGCGAGCGCTCTCCCGTGTAAGTCTTCCCGAAATAACTGAACGGGTTGGACTCTTCCTTGAAGAACTTGGCACAAAAGTCCCAGTAACCGCCGTAATGGTTAGGCCAAAGAAACTTGAGCGCGGCCCAGATATTGCACGGCTTATTCCCAGCGGGTGTCGCACTCAGGGCAAGGCGGTACTGTGCCTGAATGTGTCGAGCAACGTCAAAGTTGAGCGACGAGTGGTTGCACGCACGATGCCATTCATCCGCAATAACCATGCCGAAATTGACACCGTAGAACGGCTTAGCCATTGACTTGAAGACATACTTTTTCGCGCGCCCGTCCCACCGCTTTTCCTTATTGCGGGACCGCATAAGCTCCCAGGTAATAAAGTACACGCCGGGCACACGTGCTTCAAGGTCGGACCATACCGCGAGCGCGTCCTTGGTTTTCTTGCCGGACAGTGTGCGCATGTCAATTCCGGCGAGCGTCTTCCAGTGCGAGCGCCAACCACTCTCGGTACGGACAGGGGCGACAATGAGGATAATCTGTTCCCCGATAGTGCTACCGAAAGCATTAAGCGCGTTCCACACGCTCATTGCCGTCTTTCCCGTTCCCAGGCCCGCACCAACCAGGCCCGTGTACGGCGTTTTACTGTTTGCCAGTCCTTCCAGTACACGTTCCTGGTAGTGGCGCGGCTTGAATGTCATTTACTTAATCTCCCAAGTAATCGTCTGTGTAGTTTCTTCCCAGCCGCAGTAAACCATTGCGTTGAGAACAACTTGTGCCCCTAGCTTGTCGAACACTTCTTGAACGTCGCGTTGCATGTCAGAGTTAAGATAGCGCTCATACCCGTAGTAGCCGTCTTTGCCAATATAGGCGAGAATACTCAGACTATCCCCGTACAACTCAGCACAGATATGGTACTCACCCGCGTTCAACAGGTCAACTACCTTACTGTCCCACTTGTTAGTAAGCTCATGGATAGCATCTTCCACCGCGCGCATACAAGCGTCGCTATACATCTTAGTCAATTCTTCAAGATTCATTAGTTAGCCTCCCTAATCATTTTGACCTGTTCCTTGGTAAGACGGGCGATAATACGTGGTCCCGCAATGACACCGATACCCATATCAAAGTCATGCGACACAACGATACCTGTCCCGTCTGTCAACACTTGAATACAAGCATTGTCCATTAGTTAGTCCTCCAATACCTTGTTGACTCGTGCCTTCAGTGATGCAAGTTCCCCATCCCTGAGATAAAGCTCAAGTGCATCCTCATGGTATTCAGCGTAAATGTCAGTGACCTTAATTCCGGTCGAACAGTCGAGGACAGAATATACTTCCCCGTCGTCCCACATGTTGAGATAGTTCAGCCATTCTTCAGCGCTCCCTAGCCGCTTATTGACCGCTAGAATCTGCCCGTATGACTCAATAAAGTCATAGTCCTCCCACCCATCGTCGCACTTGAAGTGTGAGCACAGTTCGCCCTTGAACAACTTAGCGTATTCTCCCACGTTGGCAGGTGTTTCATTATGCACTGCAATATACCTACCAAGTGTCTTGAACACGGGGTTATCGGACAGCATAAGGTCGTCACAGTCCCCAATAAACAGATAAGGTTCGTCTGCCATATCTGTAGGTTCAGTGGTTCCCAGCACTGGTTCAACAATATACGTGTTGCCCGTGTCAGCGTCTTGGAAGATAGTAATCTCGCCGGTTTCAGACAGTGTGTTGATATTCATTAGTCAAGCTCCCTCGCAATAGTAGTGGCGTAGAAAACACCGTCCCGGACAATACCCTCCGCATAGACAGTTTCATACAGTGAGTCACGGTCAAACATAGCAACCACGTCGGACGGCAATTCATTGTCGCCGGGCAGGACGACACACTGTTCGTAGTCTTGCATCCAGACAAACATCCCGTCTTGCGGGTTGTTGTCATAGCCGAGGTAGCCATCTTCCTCAAAACGCCATTCCAGCCAGTCAGAGAACAGGCCCTTCTCGTCCCAATACTCCCAAGCGTTGTAACAGTCTTCCTCCGAGTCCTTGCTACGTCGGTAGCCGTCAATCTCATTCGCGTTGAAGCATTCCGCGAAAACGTCGCTATCCAGTTCGCGCTGGTTGAATGTGTCGCCGTCAACATAGTTGCTAAACATTTTGATTACTCACTTTCAATATAAATTGACATGCCGTTAGGCAGTTCGACCTCGGCTCCCACACCTAGGTTGTTGTGGATAATCTCAGCGGCCCGCATCTGTCGTACCGCTTCAAGCCACATGGTTGAATATTCTTGCAGTTCTTGTTCTTCCAGGGAACGGGCGACAGCTTCCACCTGTTCGACAGTGTATCCACTGTCGCCCGTCCCGTATTGCTTCCAATTCATCGGAACGTTGCGTACACGTCCGACACGGTAGTAGCGGGCGACAGGTCGAGTAGATCAAGCGCGGCAAGTTTCTTAGTATTCAACTTAGGCTTGTCATAAACCGACTCACGCACTGCCTTTGGCAGTTTCTTAAACGCGGGCAGCGCTTCCACGGCGGCGGCGTTGATAGTCTTTCGGGTAGCGAACGTCACGCGCGTGTCGCCAACCTGAATCTTGTCCCCTGCGTTGAACTGTGCGCACAGTTCAGCCTTGAGTGCGTCTCGCGCTTCAGTCAGGGCCGTAATCTCGGCGTTGAGCTTAGTAATATTGTTGACGAGGTTTTCAGTGTTCAATGTTGTTCTCACTTTCTGTTGTTAGTAGTTGTCTTGTCCATCGTAAGGATCTTTGGCTACTGCGCTCATAGGTATAACACATGATGGCTTGGTTAGTACTGGAAGCGTCATTAGTTGCTCCCACAATTCATTGCTGTTTATTGTCATGTTCTCTCTGTTCTACGCGGTGACAGTATGCACCGACAGGCAGTAGTAAGGACAGAAAAAACAGGCCATAGTAGGCGACCGCGAACACTACCAGACTTCCTTAATCTCTTCCATTGCGATTAGGTGAGCAATGCAACTGTTGACATATGCTTCCCAGTCGTCGCTAAGCATCTCCCTAGCAATGTCACTCGCCTTGAGAGTCTTTCCAAGTACTGTGATAGGCTTATGCAGATCGTCCACGGCTTCAGCGGCCATAGCCTCAAAGTCTTCCCTAATGCGCAGGTCGCCACTCTTGGTAACGTAGTCATATTCACCCTTACTGACTCCCAGTTCCTCGCTAGTGAAACAGAATCGGGTATCCCAGTCAAGTGCGACGGTGAGTGCAATGTTAATGTCAGTCATTGTTTTTCCTACTTTCTCACTGATAGTTTTCGATATAGTGCTTGATAGCGTCTTCCTCGCTATCGGCGTAGATACCTGCCAGAGAATCACCCGTGGTTGTATCCGACACAACCCAGACATACCCATCAGCCCAAAGACTGTATTCATGCACCCATGACTCGCAAGGGTTGGTAGGGCACACATCCTTACGGAACGCGGCCGCAAACAGACGGTCAGAGTCCACACCGTGCCAACCAAGGTACACCCAGTAATCAGGGCAAAGATTCTCCCACTCTTCCTGAGTAGGCAGACGGTCATTTTCCTCATGGAAGTTGTCAAGGGCGTGCATTGCCGGGCAGTCCGTTTCGGCGGGATGATGCAAGATGCAATTATGCGGACCACCCAGCACACACAGTGCATCGGCGCTGTCAAGCCATTCAGTAGGGCACTCTGCCCATTCATCCTGAATCACTTGGTAAGTGTGTCCCTCATGCTCCCATTCATCGGGAACGGTAATCGTGTGTGCGAACTGTGTCTGAATCATTGTTTTCACCTTTCGGTTGTCTCTGGTTGATAGTTCTAGTGTATCAGGTTGGCAGTCATTCTGCCATGTGAACTACGTCACATGTTTGTGTATCTTGGTCCCAGATGAACATATGCGCGTATCCGTGCAGGAACCGCATATCGTCAAGTGTAATGCCCTCGTTATCTGACTGCCAGTACCAATAGATACTATTGTCAGCGGCATTAGTGCGACAACGCCATACGTACCCGTCAATGTTGACATACACGCCGCTAGGCTCGTTTTCAGAGAACAAGTCAAGATAACCCACAAACTCGTATCCCTGTTCGATAAACCACGGGTTGATAATCGATAGGTCCCAGCTCGTTTCAGGGTTGACATACCCGGCAAGGTATTCTTGCATGGACTCTAGCGGATAGGCACGGTCGCTAATGATGCTCAGCAATTCTTCCCACATGTTAGAACCCCCGCATATAATCAATTCCGATAATGGCACACAAACCACATATAAACGCGCTAAACATACTTAAAAAACAAAGTATGTTAGTTTTCGCCCTAGTACCCGTATAAACAAACCAGGTCATAGCCATAATACCCAGTAGGATAACCACCAACATTTTGTTACTCACTTTCTGTAAAGTAGATTACGTCTTCCAAGTAATTGACAGCGTTGTGCATTACGTAACTTTCCCATTCATCGTGATTATCAGGGTTGCCACCGTCTTCCAGATAGTTATCCCACAATGCATCCTCAATATCAGGATCATTGAAAATGCGCCCCTTGTAATGCAACAGTGCATCATTTTGGGAACCTCGCCACTCAAAGCCGATACCGGGGATACCGTACCAATTGGGCAATTCATTGTATGACATAGTTCTACCTTTCGGTATCATTGTCGCTAACCACCTTGGTTAGCTCAGTTCCCTAGGCAGGAGTTGAACCTGCATTTACCTACCGACAGGCTAGGGACACCCTTATTAGGGTTAGGCTTCAATCTCTGACATGACTACCGCATCAGACAGCCCATCGAGGGCAGTCACTACCGCGTCAATTGCGGCGAGAACACTAGGGTTGTCCCCG
>ERZ773246.93-NODE-93-length-45590-cov-59.0659_pt1 | contig 45590 bp, 41 predicted proteins | sample MGYA00580519_ERZ773246 | MGnify/ENA primary metagenome ERZ773246 (study PRJEB29015, sample SAMEA2738153) | human oral metagenome | biome: human oral; feature: human-associated habitat; material: saliva | place: China | collected 2246 ...
ATACCGTTGAATCTTTGGTAGCGTGGTCTGAAGCCGTTAAAGCGGCCGATCATCCATCCAGCTTGATTTTCAGCCGTCAAAACCTGAAATTCCAAGCGCGTGATGAGCAACAGCTGAACGACATCAAACGCGGTGCTTACGTGATCAGTGAAGCTCAAGGCAATGCACAAGCTGTTGTGATCGCAACCGGTTCTGAAGTTGAATTGGCTCTGGAGGCGCAAAAGGTATTGGCAGAACAAGGTATTACCGTACGCGTTGTTTCCATGCCTTCTACCAATGTATTCGACCGCCAAGATGCCGCCTATAAAGCCGCTGTTCTGCCGGAAGGCTTGCCACGCGTAGCCGTAGAAGCCGGACATGCTGACGGTTGGTATAAATACGTCGGTTTGAACGGCGCAGTGGTCGGTATCAACCGCTTCGGCGAGTCTGCACCTGCTGATTTGCTGTTTAAAGAATTCGGTTTTACCGTAGACAATGTAGTTGCCACTGTTAAATCTGTTTTGTAAATCAGATTTTTAATTGAGATAAAAAGGCCGTCTGAAATTTCAGACGGCCTTTTTTCTAGGTCGTATCGTTTGGATTTGCAGATACGGTGAGTTGTAATTCAAATAGGAACGCTTTAATCAGCATCATTTCCAAGTATGTGGGGAATTTCTTTTAATTTAGCAACTATTTTTCAAATGTCTGTTTCTTAGAATTTTTGACGATCTTCCACCTGTGTAGGAAAAAAGCTGATTGAAACGGCATGTTTTGTTCCTATCCCTTTTGAATTAAAACTGCTTCTCCACACTGATGAATGTCTGCATACTCTTACGGGAATAGAAGCCGCTCATATTGCTGTCGATTTTCAGATAACGGAAATTCAAATGCGGTACCAAGTCTTTCCATGCAATTTTATTGTGCCAAATAGATACATTTGCCTGATATTCATGGTCTTTTCGGGTTAGACGGTACACCAGGCTACCTGGTGCATCAAAGGTACGGCGAGCGTAGCGCAGGTTGGTGCGGATGCCGAATCCGTTCTCAAACGCTTTCATCGCACCAAAGCGCATGCCTTTGCGTACGGATGCCTGCTCCGCTTCTTTGGTCATGTCGTGCGACCAGTCTGCACCGCCGTAGAGCAGCCAATTTTTCGGCGTAGAGTACGCCAGCGTTGCACTCGCCAGCGGCATATGGCTGTTGTAACGCGCTGCCGAATCGCTGTTTCGATAGTATTTCTTGATATAGCCTGCATTGAGAGAGAGCTGCCATTTTTCGCTCAGACGACGTGAGAAATCGGTATGGATACCGGTTTCGCGATTATAGCGTTTGCCGCCCAGCCAGTTTTGCTCGGCAAACGGCACAATTCCGAAGGATTGCACAGCCGAACGGTTTTTATAGCCCGCCGCCAAGCGCAGGCTTTGCTCGTTAAAATCCTGATTGTCCCAATAATGCACGCCATTGCCGCTCAGGCTGCCGTAAACAAAATGATGCCCGCCCACATTGATTTCGCGCGCTACGCCTGCGCCGTAGCGGATACCGTGCGCCTTTTGCGGCAGGCTATCAGCGGTTTTATTCCAGCGTCGGCCGTTCCATTCTATAACGCGCTCGGACGAGGCATTGTTCACATTATCGGTTTGCTCGTATTGCAGCGAAACATCGGGCTGCCAGCTTTGCGCCGATTCAATGGAAGCAAGATAACGGTCGGCAAGTTGCTGCATGGGCGGCTGCAAATCCGGTTTTGCCCGTTTCAATTCAGCCTTTGCCTCACGGTACTGCTTGTTTTCAAACATCATTACGCCCAAATCGAAACGCGGATACGCCAAATCGGGATGTTTCGCCAAAATGCCGCGATAGAGCGATACAGCTTCATCATGCCGCAACTGACTGCGCCGCAACGCGCCTAAAGCATAATCGTATAAAACGGCATCCCGGTCGGGCGCGGCTTTATATTGCGCTAACAAACCTTCCAGCGTCTTCCAGTCCCGTCCGATTAATGCGCGGTTGATCTGTGCTTCCAATGAGGAATCGGCAGAAAGGTTGTCTGAAAGCTTCTGTTCTGCGGGTTTGTCGTCAGTAAAATCTTTTGAGAGCGTTTCGCTGTTGGGTTGTTTGTCAAAAAATACAGGCTCAGGTACACGGACAACGGGTGTGTCGGCAGGGGCGGCCGTTGGGAAAGAGAGCAATAGTAAGACGAGATGATTTTTATTCATTTTATTCAGTGGGATATAGATTCCAGGAGTATCCTGTCATTATATGGATAACGCGGTGAAAATGGTCGAAAAGGTCGTCTGAAACATTTTCAGACGACCTTTTACATCATAATTAAGATGGAAAATTATTTTTGAATATCTCCGCGTTGTCCGCCGAAGCCGACAGTATCTTTTCCATTAAAGATAACTTTGCCTGCAACTTCTTCCGCATTTTTACCGAAGAAACCCAATGAGTAGTTACCGGTTTTGTATCCCTGTTCTGCCGATGCGGAAATATTAGAATCCTGAATTATCCCACTATGCAGCTTAATCGTGTCGCCCAGTCCGGTAATTTCCCCAGAACCTGTACGTTTGGAAAAATCAATGATGTAAGATAATAAACCTTCTTTTATACTTTCTTTTGATTCATGTGAGTCCCAATCATAAGTCCTTAGATATGTTCCATTAAATGCTTTACCTGTATAAGTTGCAGAACCTATACTTGGAATAGCTTGAGAATCTGTTTTTAATCCATTGATCACAATAGAAGAATTCCTATCATCTGAGAAAATATAGCCAGTTCGATTGTTATACGAAATATTACCTGCATAATCACCAATTACTACGGAATATGGCAAATTGTAGATAACAGAGTGAATACGGTCTTCATTTGTGAGTGCATTTATAATACTTTTAGCACTTGCGGTAGTCTTTGCCTGAAGCGTATCAAAAGGATATTTTGCATTTGAGAAATCTGCACCTTTAAGTTTCTCGGCTTCATCAATATTTAATTGTCTGATGAAGGCTGTAAGTTTTTGTTGTTTTTCACTATCTTCAGTTTCTATATTTGCTGCTGCAAATTGCTTTGCCTGCTCTTCAGATAACCCTTTTTGAAGTGCAAATTCAATTAAACTAGTCCGTTTAGCAGAAATACGTGCTTCTTCAGCCTTACGAGCTTCTTCAGCTTTGCGTGCCTCTTCAGCCTTACGAGCTTCTTCAGCTTTGCGTGCCTCTTCGGCTTTACGAGCTTCTTCAGCTTTGCGAGCTTCTTCAGCTTTGCGAGCTTCTTCAGCCTTACGAGCTTCTTCAGCTTTGCGAGCTTCTTCAGCTTTACGTGCTTCTTCGGCTTTGCGAGCTTCTTCAGCTTTACGAGCTTCTTCAGCTTTACGAGCTTCTTCGGCTTTACGAGCTTCTTCGGCTTTACGAGCTTCTTCGGCTTTGCGAGCTTCTTCGGCTTTGCGAGCTTCTTCGGCTTTGCGAGCTTCTTCGGCTTTACGAGCTTCTTCGGCTTTACGGGCTGCTTCAGCTTTGCGAGCTTCTTCAGCCTTACGTGCTTCTTCAGCTTTGCGAGCTGCTTCAGCTTTACGAGCTTCTTCGGCTTTACGAGCTTCTTCGGCTTTGCGAGCTGCTTCAGCCTTACGCGCTTCTTCGGCTTTACGCGCTTCTTCAGCTTTACGTGCTTCTTCGGCTTTACGTGCTTCTTCGGCTTTACGAGCAGCTTCAGCCTTACGTGCTTCTTCAGCTTTGCGAGCTTCTTCGGCTTTTGTATTTTCAATATTGGTATTGGTTGGTCGTGTAGATGGCGTTCCACCTCCACCTCCACCACAGGCTGCTAAGCTTAAAGCGATAACGGTTACTGCGCTTATTTTTTGTAAAGACATGGATGTTTCCTTTGTAATGAGTGGGTTGATAATCAAAATGCAGACGTATTATCAACCAGTCATTTGAGAATATCAAGTAAATAATTTACAAAAACAACAGAACTGTTAATTTTTGCAACAATCGGCTATTCATAATTCTCAATTATGCATACCGAACAAGACAAAATCGATTTTAGCGAACGCTTGAAAACCGCAATCAGGCTGGCGGGTTTGGATAATCTTTCCAACGCCAGCCTTGCCAACCGCTTCAATCTGCGCCATCCCAATCAATCCGTCAGTACGCAGGCTTTCCATCATTGGTTAGTCGGACGTTCGATTCCGACGCCCGATAAAATCGAAACGCTGGCGAAATGGCTGGATACCAGCGGAGAATGGTTGCGGCACGGACGAATGTTGGAAGAAGGTGGGGCAGTTTCTCCGCAAGAGGCGTTGTTGTTGAAATATTTCCGCGCGCTATCGCCGGAAAAGCAGGAGGCGTTGATTACTTTGCTTCATAAAGCAGAGGATTGAATTTTAATCACAAAAGGCCGTCTGAAATTTCAGACGGCCTTTTATTTTTCAGTCGGTTAAACAGTTTCTGTTTCAGGTTTGACCTTGCTTTTCTTAAACTTCAACACGGCTTCTTCTTTTGCTGCATCCCAGTCTATCCTCACAAAACCACCGTCGGCGAGTTTGCCGAACAGGAGTTCGTCGGCGAGCGGTTTGCGGATTTTTTCCTGAATCAGGCGGTTCATTGGGCGTGCACCCATTTGTGGATCGAAACCTTTTTCCGCCAGATATTTGCGCAATGCCGGCGTGAATTCGGCTTCGACTTTTTTGTCGAGGAGCTGGTGTTCGAGCTGGAGCAGGAATTTGTCCACGACTTTAACGATAATAGGCTCGGACAAGGGTGCAAACGGGATAATCGCGTCTAAGCGGTTGCGGAACTCGGGCGTGAAGAGTTTGTTGATCGCCTGCATTTCGTCGCCACGCTCGCGTTTGGCGGTAAAGCCAAGGCTGGGGCGGCTGAGGCTTTCCGCGCCTGCGTTGGTGGTCATAATCAGGATGACGTTGCGGAAGTCGGCACTCTTGCCGTTGTTGTCGGTCAGTTTGCCTGCGTCCATGACTTGCAGGAGGACGTTGAAAATATCGGGGTGAGCTTTTTCGATTTCGTCCAAGAGCAACACGCAATGCGGCTGTTTGTTGACGGCTTCGGTCAAAAGGCCGCCTTGTTCAAAGCCGACGTAGCCCGGCGGCGCGCCGATGAGGCGCGATACGGCATGGCGTTCCATGTATTCGGACATATCAAAGCGTTGCAGCGGTACGCCCATCGAGTAGGCAAGCTGTTTGGCGACTTCGGTTTTGCCGACGCCGGTCGGGCCGGAGAAGAGGAAACTGCCTATCGGTTTGTCGGGCAGGGCGAGGCCGGAACGCGACATTTTGACGGCGGCAACCAACGCATCGATGGCATTTTCTTGACCGTAAACCATGTTTTTCAAATCACGGCCGAGGAATTGCAGCACTTGTTTGTCGTCGTGCGACACGGTTTTTTCGGGAATTCGCGCGACTTTGGCGATGACGGTTTCGATTTGCGCTTTGCCGATGACTTTTTTCTGTTTGGATTTGGGCAAAATCCGTTGCGCCGCGCCTGCTTCGTCCATCACGTCGATGGCTTTGTCGGGCAGGAAACGCTCGTTGATGTAGCGGGCGGAGAGTTCGGCTGCGGCTTCAAGTGCGCCTTGCGTATAGCGGACTTGGTGGAAATCTTCAAACATCGGTTTCAAGCCGCGCAGGATTTGCACGGTTTCGGAAACGGTGGGTTCAACCACGTCGATTTTTTGGAAGCGGCGGCTTAAGGCGTGGTCTTTGTCGAAAATGGTGCGGTATTCGTCGTAAGTGGTCGCGCCGATACAGCGCAATGAACCTTTCGCCAATGCGGGTTTGAGCAGGTTGGACGCGTCCATTGTGCCGCCGCTGGTGCTGCCCGCGCCGATGATGGTATGGATTTCGTCGATAAACAAAATGGCGTGCGGAATTTTTTCGAGTTGTTTCAAGACGGATTTGACCCGCGCTTCAAAGTCGCCGCGGTATTTCGTGCCCGCCAAAAGGGAACCCATATCCAGCGCATACACTTCGGCTTCTTTCAGCGCGTCGGGAATATCGCCGTTGACGATTTGGTGTGCCAAACCTTCCGCCAGCGCGGTTTTGCCCACGCCAGCCTCGCCGACCAAAAGCGGATTGTTTTTGCGGCGGCGGCACAGGATTTGCACCAGCCGTTCCATTTCGTGTTTGCGACCAATCAAAGGGTCGATACGGCCGGCTTTGACTTCGGCGTTGAGGTTGACGGTGTAGTCGGAAAGGGAGCCGGTTTTTTGTTCCGCTTCTTCGCCCTCGCGTCCCAGGCCGTCTGAATCATTGCCATCCTCGTCATCGGGCGAGCCATGGGCAATGCAACGCAAGACTTCAAAGCGCGTAATGGATTGCAATTTGAGGAAATAAACGGCATGGCTTTCAGATTCGCTCATCATGGCAACCAAAATATCCAAAGGCTCTACTGCGGCTTTGCCGGCAGACTGGGTATGCACCATCGCCCGTTGGATGACGCGTTGGAAGCCCAATGTAGGCTGGGTTTCGACTGTATCCAGAAGATGATCGGGAATTTGCGGCGTGTTTTCTGCAACGCTGGCCGCAAGCTGCTCGGACAGGACTTTCAAATCCGCACCACACAGTTTTAAGACGTTCGGCACAGCCGCATCTTCTTCTATCAGCACCAAAAGCAGGTGTTCCAAGCTGATAAACTCATAACGAGCGTTGCGTGCTTCACGGTAGAGCAGTTGCAGGATGTGTTCTAATTCGGGTGAAAGCATGATTTAAACCTCTTCGACTATACATTTGAGCGGATGCCCTTCAGCTTTGGCACGTTCCATGACCTGATGTTGCTTGGTCTGGGCAATATCGCGCGTGTAGGTGCCGCACAGGCCTTTGCCTTCGTGGTGAACCAGCAGCATGACGGCCACTGCCTGTTCCTGTGCAAGCATAAAGACTTCGGTCAGGATTTCGACGACAAACTCCATGGTGGTGTAATCGTCGTTCAATAAAAATACGCCGTAACGTTTCGGCGGCTGTGTGTTGATATCGCTGAGCAGGGTATCGGATTGGTGGTCGGTATTCGGATGGTTCATAATCTTAGGTTTCAGTTTTCAGACGGCCTGTTTTAGAGTGTAAACCGTTTTCTGTTGTATTTCGGCAATTTTTTTCTATTTTCCCACTTTTTTGAAAACATAGCTTGACGTTTTGTCTTAACAAATGTAAAAAGACGGTTAAGCAGAAGTTGGCACTCGACCGCGTATGCAATACGGGGGAGAAACGCTGAACGTTTTAGTTTGCTGTATGCCTTGTTTTGCTGATTTTGTTAATTTTTAAGTATAGGAAGTTTCTAATGGCAACCGGTATCGTAAAATGGTTTAACGACGCTAAAGGTTTTGGTTTCATCACTCCTGATGAAGGTGGCGAAGATTTGTTCGCTCACTTCTCAGCGATCAACATGGATGGTTTCAAAACCCTGAAAGAAGGTCAACGCGTATCTTTCGACGTAACCACCGGCCCTAAAGGCAAACAAGCTGCTAATATTCAAGCTGCTTAATCAAATGCGCGGCGTAAGCCGTAAAATCATGGCGGGGTTTCCCGCCATTTTTTATGGGCGTTCGGGTCAAAAATTATGAATCAAAATTCATCTTATCAAAATGCTTTAAACCAGTTGGACGAGCTTATCCGTCATTTTCGCAGCGAAGGCGAGGTCAGCTGCGCCGTTGCCGAGCGTGAAGACCAAATCTTGATCCGCCTTGCCGATTTGAAACTGGATTTGCGCCCTGAAGATGAAAAAGCGATTGCTGATATCGACCGCTTTTACCGCCGCCATGTTTTAAGCGAATAAACGTTTCAAAACCGTTTGCCGTTTTATTTTTTAAGCATGCCTGATAAAATAGGCCGTCTGAAAAGTTTGTAAAGAATCAGCACAATGAGTATTGCCAATAATAAAAAAGCCTTTCACGATTTCTTTATCGAAGACCAAATCGAAGCCGGTATAGTATTGGAGGGATGGGAAGTCAAAGCCATCCGCGCTGCACGCGTGCAATTAAAAGAAAGCTATATCTACTGGAAAAAAGACGCATTCTATTTGGTGGGTTGCCACATTACCGCATTGCCCACTGCCTCGACACACGTCAAACCCGACCCTGTCCGTCCGCGTAAATTGTTGTTGAAACAATCGGAAATCAACAAGTTAATCGGCAAAACCGAACGTGCCGGTTATACGATTGTACCCTTAAACCTGCATTACACCCGCGGTAGAATCAAAGTGGAAATCGGTTTGGCTAAGGGTAAGAAACAGCATGACAAACGCCAAAGCCTGAAAGAAGCGGATTGGAAGCGTGAGAAACAGCGTTTGATGAAAAACGTACGTTGATTTTTTCAGACGGCCTTTTTATAAAGGCCGTCTGAATATTTATTGTTTGAAAATTTTAAAAAGGAAAACAGATGAAAACCATGATTTTAGCGGCGGCTTCAGCCGTATTGTTGCTGGGCGCGTGTTCCACTACGGAACAAAGAGTATTGAAACCTGAAGAGCTGACCAGCATCAAACATGTCTGCATCATTCAAAATGCAAAAGTAAGACCGCATGATTTGGATCGTGCTTTGTCTAAGGCTTTGGCAAAACGTGGCATTGGCAGCACTATTGTGACAGCGGATAACCGCGGCAAACTGTATGATTCTTCTTGCCCGTATAACCTGCGTTACAAAACCAAAGGTAATAATGAAATTTTGCGTAAAGGCGTATTTGTGTTGCGAAGCACGAAGTACGCGGTTTCTACTGTCAGCTACTCTTTAAATGATGAAAACCACTTCCGAACCAACCCTGATTTGGTGAAACAGGCTGAAGGCGTTGTGGCCAAATTGTTGGAAAAAAACAGCAAATAAAAGCCAGAATAAAAAACCGGCTTGCCGTGATATGGAGAATATCGGGCAAGCCGGTTTTATTTTCAGACGGCCTTAAATGGATTTGATTTTTTCCCAAAGGGTTTTGACCGTACCTTGGTAGTAGGTTTCGGAAGTGCAATAGACTGTTTCTAAAGCACATTGTCCTTGTGAGCCGTATTTTTTGATACACTGGTTCAAGGCAATTTGATGTACGGTTTTGAAACGTGGGGAGGTAATGGCCACTACGTTTTGTGCAGTCAATTTGCCCATGGCTTTAGGATAGGCAACAGCGATACAGGTGTTGTGCAGAGGGACAACCGTTTTGCAGCCCGTTGCTTGACCTGCGCCGATACCGGCTAAGGCATCTTGGCCTTTACAGAATGTTTCGAGTTCAGCTGTCGCATCCAGTTGGGTAGCATTTTCTTTGGTGGTTTTGATTTGCAGCGCTTCATTGCTATCGGCAGGATTTTGCCACATCGCCAGGTAGCCGTAAGTATCGGCAGCCAGGGCGGCAGGAGTCAGTGCGCAAAGGATAAGTGTCGTTAGTGTTTTTTTCATGTTTGTTCCCTGTTTGTTGGGTATTTGTCGTTATTATAAAGCAAAAGTACTTATTTGATATAAATTTGCTTTTAAAATGAATATTTGAGTGTGGTAGATAGATTATAGGCCGTCTGAAATTTCAGACGGCCTTTTGATTATGTTTTAAAGAATAGGGCGTAGCTTAGAGGCTCATACGCCGTGGCGGTCGAGCCAACGTTCGGCATCCAGCGCGGCTTGGCAGCCGGAAGCTGCGCTGGTGATGGCTTGACGGTAGGTATGGTCTTTGACGTCGCCTGCCGCCCATACGCCTTCGATATTGGTTGCGCCGACATTGTCACCGGTACCGCCTTTGGTTTTCAAATAGCCGGTTTCATCCATATCAAGTTGGCCTTTGAAGATATCGGTGTTGGGTTTGTGGCCGATGGCGATGAAAACGCCTTTTACAGCGATTTCTTCAGTGCTGCCGTCATTGTGTTTCAGGCGTGCACCGGTAACGCCGCTTTCGTCGCCCAAGATTTCATCAACCGAGCTGTTGAGCTTGAGGATGATTTTGCCTTCTTCGACGCGTTGCATCAGTTTGTCCACCATGATTTTCTCGGCACGGAAGCTGTCGCGGCGGTGAATCAAGGTAACAGTGTTGGCGATATTGGCAAGGTAGAGGGCTTCTTCCACAGCGGTATTGCCACCGCCTACTACGGCAACATCTTGTTTTTTGTAGAAGAAACCATCGCAAGTTGCGCAGGCGGAAACGCCTTTGCCTGCAAAGGTTTCTTCGCTTGGCAAACCTAAATATTTGGCGGATGCGCCGGTGGCAACGATGAGTGCATCGCAGGTGTATTCGCCCATATCGCCTTTGAGGGTAAACGGACGGTTTTGCAAATCAACGGTGTGGATTTGGTCAAAAATCATTTCAGTACCGAAGCGTTCGGCATGAGCTTGGAAACGGGCCATCAGTTCCGGACCTTGTACGCCTTCGGCGTCGGCAGGCCAGTTATCCACTTCGGTGGTGATCATCAGTTGTCCGCCTTGCTCAACGCCAGTAATGATCACAGGATTGAGGTTGGCACGGGCGGCATAGACGGCGGCAGTATAGCCGGCAGGACCGGAGCCGAGGATGATGAGTTTGTGATGGTTGCTCATGATGGTTTCCTTGCTGATAAATGATTGAATTTTGTCGTATCTAAGCTTTCAGACGGCCTGAATTTTACTTGAATCTGTCGCCGTTTGAAATATGTTTGTTGCTTGGGTTTAGTGGCTGTCTTTCCATTGATAGTATTTTGAGCCAAGGAAAGAGCCGAGTTTGCGCAGGAAAGGCTGGGTAATGATGTTGCTGTGGCGCAGTTGCTCAAAAGGTTTCAGACGGCCGTCATCGCCCATGATGGCTTCGGCAATCGCCAAACCGGCAATGCCGGTAATCGCCATGCCGTGTCCGGAATAGCCTTGGGCATAGAAAACGGTAGGGGCGAGGCGGCCGAAATGTGGGGCGAGGTTGCGCGTGATGTCGCATTCGCCGCCCCAAGAATGCTCGATTCTGATATCGGCAAGTTGCGGGAAAACTTTCAGCATGTCTTGGCGGACGAGTTCGGTCATGCGGTCAGGATCGTCGATAAACTCGTTGTCTTTGCCGCCGAAGAGCAGGCGGCCGTCGGCGCTGAGGCGGTAGTAGTCGAGGACGTGGCGGTTGTCGCAGATGGCCATATTGTTGCGGATCAGGTCTTTGGCACGCTCACCCAGAGGCTCGGTGGCGATGATAAAGGTGCTGACTGCAATGGCTTTTTGTTCCAATACTTTGAATTTCGGGTGTAAGCCTGCATAAGTGTTGACGGCATAAACGAGGTTTTTGCATTCAACGCTGCCATTGGGCGTATGAACCAGCCAGCCGTTATCGCATGGCTCGATACGCGTCATCGGGGATTGCTCAAAAAGTTGTGCGCCTGCATTGGATGCCGCTTTGGCAATGCCTAGGGTGTAATTGAGCGGGTGTAAGTGGCCGGATAAAGGATCAAATTGCGCACCTTGATACATGTCGCTGGCAAGTTGCTGCTTCAGCGTGGCTTTATCCCAAAGCTGGTAATGGTTTGCGCCATAATGTTTTTGGGCGTGTTCGTGCCATTGTTGCAATTCTTCCCAATGCTGAGGACGGACGGCGACGGTAGCGTAGCCGCGTTGCCAATCGCATTGGATGTTGTGTTTTTGAATGCGTGAATCAACCAGTTCAACGGCTTGCAGAGATTGCTGCCAGAACCATTGTGCCTGTTCCAAACCGACTTGTTTTTCGATTTCTTCCATGCCGCAGGCAAAGTCGCTGATGACTTGTCCGCCGCTGCGGCCTGATGCGCCGAAACCGATACGGGCGGCTTCAAGTACGATGACTTCATGGCCGTTTTCGGCAAGCGGCAGGGCGGTGCATAAGCCGGACAGGCCGCCGCCGATAACGCAGGTTTCAGTTTTCAGACGGCCTTCAAGCGTCGGATAAGACGGATGGGGATTGGCCGTGCTGACATAGTAGGAAGGAAGGTATTCTTTGAAGCTGGGATTGATCATGATTTGAGCTTTAGGTTGGTTTTCACTTCATTGAAATTGGTTTTCAGACGGCCTGGAATGTGGGTTTGGGTTCAGGCCGTCTGAAAGGATAAGATGCAGTTAATAAAACAGGCTGTTCCGACGCTTTATCGGACAGCCTGTCTGCATATTAGGCGGCTTTCTCGGCTGCCAATTTTTCTTGGCGGTAGGCTTCGGCAGCCTCGCGTTCCCGTTTGGTTGCCTGACGCATCATCCAGTAGTTGACGACAATTACCAGCGTACCGATGATACCGATCAGGATGGTTGCCAAAACGTTCATCTGAGGGTCAAGGCCGAGTTTGATTTTGGAGAAAATCACTTGCGGCAATGTCGATGAACCCGGACCTGACAGGAAGGAGGTAATCACCAAGTCGTCCAAAGACAGGGTAATGCCCAAGAGGAAGCCGGAAGCAATCGCAGGGGCAATCAACGGCAGGGTAATCACGAAGAAAATCTTCAGCGGACGGGCGCCCAAGTCCATAGCCGCTTCTTCCAAGGATTGATCCAATTCCACCAAGCGCGAGCGGATAACTACGGTAATGTACGCCATGCAAAGTGTGGTGTGGCCGAGGAAGATGGTGAAGAAGCCGCGATCGAAGTAGAGCGATTGCAGCAATTCACTGCCTTGCAGGAACATTTGCACCTGAATAATCAACAGCAGCATGGACAAACCGGTAATCACGTCAGGCATCACCATAGGCGCGGAAATCATACCGGCAAACAGGGTGCTGCCGCGGAAGCGTTTGATACGCGCCATGGCGTAACCAGCCAATGTGCCGAGTGCCACTGCGGCAAGCGAGGAAACGATGGCGATACGCAATGACAGCCAGGCCGCTTCCAAGATAGTGTCGTTTTCCATCAATGCGCCGTACCATTTGGTTGAAAAACCGCCCCAAACGGTAACCAGTTTGGATTCATTGAAAGAATAGACGACCAAAACCACCAGCGGAATATAGAGGAATGCCAGCGAGAGCAGGAGCATCAGTTTCAAGAACCAGGATAATTTGGTTTTCTGCATTATTTGCCTCCTTCTTCCAATTCGCGGTTTTCATAGTGCTGGAACAGGGCAATCGGTACAACCAGCAGGGCAACCATAACGACGGCGACGGCAGAAGCCAGCGGCCAGTTGTTTTGGTCGAAGAATGCCTGCCACAATACTTTACCGATCATTAGGTTTTCAGAACCACCCACCAATTCAGGAATCACAAATTCGCCGACGGCCGGAACGAAGACCAGCATAGAGCCTGCGATGATGCCTGTTTTGGATAAAGGCAGGGTAATAGTAAAGAACGATTTGATCGGACCTGCGCCCAAGTCAGAAGCAGCTTCGAGTAGACGGTTGTCCAGTTTTACCAGTTGTGTGTACAGCGGCAAAATCATAAACGGCAGATAGGCGTAAACCATCACCAAATTCAGCGAGAAAGCATTGTAGAACAGGTCTAAAGGCTCGCTGATGATTCCATATTTGATTAAGAAATTATTGATGATGCCGTTGTGACCCAATAAGCCCATCCATGCGTAAACACGCAATAGGAAAGAGGTCCAGAAAGGCAGCATGATTGCCAACAACAGGCCGTTGCGCGCAGCCGGATTGGCGCGTGAAATGGCATAAGCGGTCGGATAACCAATCAACAGGCAGATGATGGTCGTCGTCAGCGCAGTCTTAATCGAAGACCAGTAGGTCATCAGATAGATATTGCTGTTTTCACTGTCGCCAAACGGATTGAGCGTATTCCAAAAATTTTGGAAGATGTCGGCGTAGTTCTGATAGCTGATGGCAATGTTCAGACGGCCTAAGTCTTCATCAATCGTCGTCAACGGCGTAAATGGCGGAATGGCGATTTCTTGTTCGGCAAAGCTGATTTTCAAGACGATGGCGAACGGAATCAGAAACAGCACCAAGAGCCAAATATACGGTACGGCAATAACTGCACGCTGACCAGGACGGCGAAACAGTTTCTTTTTCAGTTTTTTAAGGTCCATTGCATTTCCCTCAAATTAACTGTACAGAGGCGTAGGTTGGTTTTCAGGCCAGCTGATATAGACGGTCTCGTCCCAAGTCGGCGGCGTAATGTTGCGTACATACCAATAAGGTGCGGGAACTTGGCTCTTAACGACACGGCCGTTGGCGAGTTTGATGTGGTAAATCGCAAAGCTGCCCAAGTAGGCAATTTCTTTGACTGTGCCTTGGGCCCAGTTGTGCGCGCCTAAGTGTTCCGGTTTTTCTTTGTGTAAATCAATGTCTTCAGGGCGGATGCTGATCCAAATTTCATGGTCGTTCGGAACGCCCAAGCCATGGTCGATGCGGACGTGGTTTTCCAAGCCATCACATTTGACGATGGAGAAATCGGCACGGTCATCAATGACGACACCGTCAAAAATATTGGTTTCGCCGATAAATTCGGCAGTAAAGCGGCTGTTAGGATAATCGTACACGTCGCTAGGGGTGCCGACTTGTCGTAGTTGGCCGTCAGACATAATGGCGATACGGGTAGCCATGGTCATCGCTTCTTCTTGGTCGTGGGTAACCATGATGCAGGTTACGCCGACTTGTTCCAGCGTGTTGACCAATTCCAGTTGGGTTTGTTGGCGCAGTTTTTTATCGAGTGCGCCCAAAGGTTCGTCAAGCAGCAGGATTTTTGGACGTTTCGCCAGGCTGCGCGCCAAAGCGATACGTTGTTGCTGGCCGCCGGAGAGTTGGTGCGGCTTGCGTTTGGCGTATTTGGTCATTTGCACCAGGCGCAACATTTCTTCGACGCGGGCGTCGATTTCGCCTTTAGGCATTTTGTCTTGTTTCAGACCGAAAGCGATGTTTTGCTCAACGCTCATGTGCGGGAACAGGGCATAGCTTTGGAACATCATGTTGATTGGGCGCTCGTACGGAGCAAGCTTGGTAATGTCTTGGCCGTCGAGAATGATTTTGCCCTGATTTGGGCTTTCCATGCCTGCCAACATGCGCAGCAGCGTGGATTTGCCACTGCCTGAGCTGCCCAAAAGGGCAAAGATTTCATGTTGGTAAATGTCCAAGTCGATGTTATCGACAGCGTAATTGTCACCAAACTTTTTCACCAAGCCTTGGATTTGCAGATAAGGTTTGGCAGAAGACGCAGTGGTTGCGGTCATAATGGCAATACTCCAAAAAGAAAGACGAGTACCGGCAAAACGGATTTTCGAATGGGTGATAAAAAGCTGTTTGATTGCTGGCGGGAGTCGGACGGAGGCCGTCTGAAACTCTTGTAAAGCGCACGGGCAGCGTGGATAGAAAGCAGTTTAAGCCTAAGCTTTTGCTCTCGGCAAACTCGATATTATATTAGCCTAAGCCTCATAGGGGCAATATGAAATTGCTTGTATCGGCTAATTTGAAACAAATATGAAAGGAAAGGCAGGCAGGGGAACAGGATAGCGAAAATGGGTAACGTTGTTTTTCTGCACAAAGTGGCTTAATTGTTATTTATATGTCTTAAATAATTATTCAAAATAGAATAAAATAAGCAAATTGTATTTATTTGCTAAAGCCATAATGGATGACGTTTTATATCGGGAGAGGCGGTTTTGCCCAAAATTGAAACTAAATCCGCTATATAAATAAAAGGGAAAACATGAGTATCAAAGAATGGCCCGAAGGGGAGCGACCGCGCGAGAAGCTCTTGGCGCACGGTGCGGCGGCATTGAGTGATGCGGAGTTGCTGGCAATTTTGCTGCGTGTCGGAACGCGCGGTATGAGCGCGGTCGATTTGGCGCGTTATTTGTTGGGTGAATTTGGCAGTTTGGGGAAGCTGATGAGTGCGGATGCCAAAACACTCGCTGCTTATAAGGGTATGGGTTTGGCGAGCTATACTCAGTTTGCCGTGGTCAAAGAAATCGGGCGGCGGATTTTGGGTGAAGATTTGCAGGAGCAGATTGTTTTGTCAAACCCGAAATCGGTTGCGGATTATCTGCGCCTGCATCTTGGACATGAAAAAATCGAGGTTAGCCTTGCTTTGCTGCTCAATCGTCAAAATCAATTGATTGCGGTACGGGAATTGTCGCGCGGTACGGTGGCGGAAAACACGGTTTATATCCGTGAAATCGTTAAATTGGCATTGGATGAATATGCCGACAGTGTGATTTTGGCACACAATCATCCGGGCGGTTCGGCAAGGCCGTCTGAATCTGATGTGCAGTTTACAGAGCGTTTGAAACAGGCTTTAAGTTTGGTCGATATTACGCTGTTGGACCATTTTATCGTGACGGCAAAAGAAACCTGTTCTTTGCGCGAACAGGGCTATATGTAAGGATGAATGTTCAGACGGCCTCAGTAGGATTGGTTACCTTACTGAGGCCGTCTGAAGGATTATTGCGTTACTTCATCGGATGATTCTTCTTTGTGGATGATTTCTTCCGATTTTGGCTTTTCTTTGCTCTTTTCTTTTTCTCTGTCCTTGTCTTTTTTGCTGTCAGGAATGGCGGCATCAATCACTGCCCCCGTTCCTTTGACAACCAATTTCCCGGCAGTCAGGACGGTTGTAGCAGCCAAATCGACAGCCGCACCTACAACGCAGCCGTTAAGCGTCAGACAAAGGGAAAGTGCCGGAATCAGGCGTTTTGTGCATCTCAATGGCTGCATCCGCAGTGTCCTTCGTGATGATGGCTGCACCCGAGTGCTTCTTGCCAAGCATCATCATTGCCGTCAAATTCTTCAACTTCGTCAAATTCGCCGTTTTCTACCATGCTTACCAGCTCTTCCAAGCTTTCTGCGCCTTCTACCCAAAAGCAGGGAATATCGGGTGGTGTGTCGGGGGCAAGCAGGGCGGCCTGTTGGTCGTGCCAAGCAATCCAATAGCCGTTTTGCGTTTGTACGAATACGGCATCGGGATGGATGGTTTCGTTTTCGGTATTAACCAGCATTCTGGCAGCGATATCGGTTTGAAAAGGTAAGGTTTGCATGATGGTTTGAGAATGTGGGAAAAGAAAGTATTGTAACATGGCAAAAACAAACGCACCGTCTGAGTCAGGCGGTGCGTTTGTATCTCGGCAACTTGGGTGCGGTCAGTTTAGAGTGTCAGCCGCACCGTGAATATCATTCCGTCAAGATTATTTGTCGTCGTTAGCCAAAACGAAGCGGTAAATAGCCGCGCCAACTGCTGCGCCGGCAATAGGAGCCAACCAGAACAACCACAGCTGTTCAACAGCCCAGCCGCCTTGGAACAAGGCAACACCGGTAGAGCGTGCAGGGTTAACGGAAGTATTGGTTACAGGAATACTGATCAAGTGAATCAGGGTCAGACCCAGGCCGATGGCGATAGGAGCGAAGCCGGTCGGAGCCAGTTTGTCGGTAGAACCCATGATGATGATCAGGAAGAATGCGGTCAGGACGAATTCGATCAGCAAAGCGGCCATCATGTCGTAACCGTTAGGAGAGTGCTCACCGAAACCGTTGCTGGCAAAGCCGGAAGCAACAGCATCAAAACCGGTTTTACCGGAAGCAATCAGATACAGAACGCCCGCAGCGGCAATCGCACCGATCACTTGGGATACGATGTAAGGCAACAGGTCTTTACCGTTGAAACGGCCGCCGATGAAAAGGCCGACGGAAACGGCAGGATTGAAGTGGCCGCCGGAAATGTGGCCGACAGCATAAGCCATGGTCAGTACGGTCAAACCGAATGCCAAAGCGACACCGGCAAAGCCAATGCCAAGCTCAGGGTAAGCTGCTGCCAAAACCGCGCTGCCGCAGCCGCCAAATACCAGCCAGAAAGTGCCGAAAAATTCTGCAAAATATTTTTTCATTTGTTTTTCCTCGTAAAGGGTGGGGTGTTGCCGAAGGCATGAATCATAATAATATTGTTTCTAATCGAAAAATGGATTTACCTGTTTTTTCCGGTCCTGACAAAAGGCCGTCTGAAAATAGCGACAAATAGATAGGGAGATATATCTTGCAGGTCAAGTTTTGTTTATTGAGGCTGGGTTTATTTAATAGTGAAGCAAATGCCGTTAATGTAAAAGCATTTGGTTTTGTAGGTAATATTATTTACAGATTATTAATTTAATCGGAATCTTTGAACCCATTATCTGATTTAAAAAGGCCGTCTGAAAAGTTTTCAGACGGCCTTGATTTAAGCGAGGATAAATTAATCCAGATGGTCGCTGCTTTGCGCCAAGATGGTTCGGTTTCCGTTGTTTTCGGCTGGGGAAACAATACCGTCGGCTTCCATTTGGTCAATCAGGCGGGCGGCGCGGTTATAGCCGATCCGCAACTGACGTTGGATATTGGAAATGCTGGCCTTACGCGATTTTAAGACAACGGAAACGGCTTCGTCATACATGGGGTCGAGGTCGCTGTCGTTGCTGCGGCTGGTGCCGGTAAAGTCCTCGGTCGAACCGCTGCTTAAAATATCATCGATATAGTCAGGCGCACCGAATTGTTTCAGGTATTCCACTACGCGGTGTACTTCACTATCGGATGCGAATGCGCCGTGTACGCGTTGCGGATAGCCGGTGCCGGGTGGCAGGAACAACATATCGCCTTGGCCGAGCAGGTTTTCTGCGCCCATTTGGTCAAGAATCGTGCGGCTGTCGATTTTGCTGGACACTTGGAAGGCAATGCGTGTCGGAATATTGGCTTTAATCAGGCCGGTAATGACATCCACGCTTGGGCGTTGAGTAGCAAGAATCAAATGAATACCGGCTGCGCGAGCTTTTTGGGCGAGGCGGGCAATCAGCTCTTCAATTTTCTTGCCTGCGGTCATCATCAGATCGGCAAACTCATCTACCACGACCACGATAAACGGCAGTTTCTCCAATGGCTCAGGATTTTCAGGCGTGAGGCTGAACGGGCTGCCGATTTTTTCGCCACGTGCGGCGGCTTCGGCAATTTTTTGGTTGAAACCGGCAAGATTGCGCACGCCCATAAAGCTCATCAGGCGGTAGCGTTTTTCCATTTCGTTGACGCACCAGTTCAGGGCGTTTGCTGCCAGCTTCATATCGGTCACGACAGGGGCGAGCAGGTGCGGAATGCCTTCGTAAATGCTCAGCTCCAGCATTTTCGGGTCAATCATAATCATGCGCACGTCTTCAGGCGTTGCTTTGAAGAGCATGGACAGAATCATGGCGTTCACACCTACGGATTTACCCGAACCGGTCGTACCGGCAACCAGCAGATGCGGCGCTTTGGCCAAGTCTGTCACAACAGGCTGGCCGGTAATGTCTTGGCCGAGGGCCAGGGTCAGTTTGGATTTGGATTCGGTAAACGCAGGCGAATTGAAGATTTCGCTCAGGCGGATCATTTGGCGTTTCGGATTAGGTAATTCCAAGCCCATGCAGGTTTTGCCGGGGATGGTTTCCACCACGCGGATGGAAGCCACGCCAAGCGAGCGCGCCAAGTCTTTTTCAAGGTTCAAAACGGCACTGCCGCGCACGCCGACATCAGGCTCGATTTCGTAGCGCGTAATGACCGGGCCGGAATAGGAGTCCATCACTTTGACTTTAACTTTGAATTCGGCCAGTTTTTCTTCGATGGTAATGCTGTTTTCCAACAACTGTTCTTCAGTTTGCGAGGCGCTTGGGTCAAACTGCGGCGGCAAAAGCAGGGCAGTGGTCGGCAGGTGTGCCTCGGTAAGTGTTGCCGAAGTCGGAAGAACTACACTTGGCGTACTCTCTTGGACGCTTGGTTCTACGCTTTGAACAGGCGTTTCAACGACTGTTTGTGTATATTCAGACGGCCTTGCGATTGTTTCAACAGATTCAATGGTTTCAACCGTTTGAATAGTTTCTGTGTCCGGTTGTACAGGAGCTTCCGGTTCACTATCGAATTCCGCTTCTTCGACGGCAGATTCGCTGATTAAATAATCGCGGATGCTGCGTTCAGGCTGGTTGCTGACGTGCGCATTGACTTGTGCATCAAAAATCGGTACTTGGATTTTATGTTCAAAAGTAGGCGGTTCGGGGATATCAATCGGCGCAATCGAGGTTTGGAAAACAGGCGGTTCGGGAATATCGGTTTTAGCCATAGGGACAACCGGTACGGTAGGGGGCTCAACTACGGTTGCGTTTGGCGCGGCAGGTCGGGAGATATAAGGGGATTTTTTAACAGGCGCAGCCGGTTTTGGATGGGACGGCGTTGCCGGTGCGGCAGGTTGTGATGCAACAGCTTCCGTAGCAGCTTGTTTACGCGCCCATCTTTCGGCGGCCGCTTCGGTATGGCGAACTTGACGGCGCAAGCTGGCAGGACGGCTGATTTGTCCCAAGTTAGCCAGAATTTCGTCATTTTCGATGGTGCGCGGAGAGTAATCGCGCAATGGGGCGACGGCCGCAGCCAGTTTGTGGCGGGCGGCAGTACGGCGGGCAAGGTTGTCGTGAATATCTTCCGCTTGGATTTCAGAAGGGAATGCCTGCATGGAAGTATAGGGGAGGATGGCTTCTTTTTCGGCAGTCCTTAAGGCCGTCTGAACGGTTTCGATATGCGGCGCATGGGCTTCTGCCACGCGGATATTATTGGCACGCGCCAAGGCACGTTCGCGTGTGCGGCGCAAAACAGGATCGTTGTAGTCGATGATTTCCATACCTGTCATCGGCAGGGATGAAGCGCGCAACAATGGGGTTTCGACTTCGTCTTTGTAAATCGGCGCATTTTTTTCGGCCAAATGCTCGTTCCATTCTTCAACCGCTGCTTCGTGCAGGGAACGTGTGGCTTCTTCTAATGTGATTTCTTCAAAATTGCTGTTTTGCACCAAAGACGGGCTGTATTCGGGCGTTTCCATTTGTGCAAACGGTGTGATTTTAGGAATACGTTCCGGTTTGGCAGGTTTGCGGGTTTTAGGCGCAATTTTGATTTCTTCTTCGGTAGCTGCGATGTGTTCCGGCTCTTCGGTAACTGGCTCTGTTGTGTGCTCTTCATCTGTTTCGGCGCGTTGCGTTTTATTGTGTTCGAGCGCGGAAAGCAGGCGGATGCGGGCGATTTTATGGTTGTCGGCAGTGCGCTTGTTCATGCTGAACAAACGTTTCAGGCTGTTCAGTTGGTCGGAAAAAGCGACCGGGCTGTCTTCCTCGTTTAATTCTTGTTCGTCGCCACTGAGTCGGGCCAATTCTTGGCGCCACTTTTGCTCTTGTTTCTGGCGCCACCAGAACAAGCCGGCTATGACAGCCAGCAGAATTAAAGCCAATATTGTCCAAAGCATGCGTCCATCCCCTTAATTAAACGGCAAAGTCCGTTATTCTAACGCTTTTTTCGGGTAAACAAAACCAGCCGAAACAAGCTTTAACGGCAAAGGCAAACAGGATTGTCAAAGCTGTGGCTTGAGACGCGTATAATAGGCCGTCTGAACATTTTGCGGATGAGATGATGATTTTTCAAAACGGATGGTTTCCCGTTGGTGTCGTGATGGCGGCATGGCCTGTGTTGCTGGTGATTTTTGCTTTGTGTGCAAAGCAGGCATGGGTGTCGGTATCGCAGCATCGTTCCGCATTTTTGGTGGCTGCCGTGATGTTGCCACTGGCTTGGAGCTTGAATGCTTCTCCTGAAAGCGGACAACTGGCCGGTATGAGCTATCATCTGCTTGCCTTGAACCTGACGGCTTTAATGCTGGGCACCTCTGCCGCGTTCTGCCTTGGCGTTTTACTGTTTTTTCCATATTTGTGGCTTTGGGGCGATTGGCATATATTTCCCATCAACGCCTTGTCCGTATTGCTTCCGCCTTTGTTGGTAAACTTGGGTTTCCGCCATTGGGTATCGCGTTTGCCTGCCAATATCTTTATCTTTATTTTTCTGAATGGTTTTTGGGCTGCGGCGGTCGGCATGGTGTTTACCGGCGTAATTTTGGTCGGTTTGCTGGACTGGGCGGATGTGTTTGATACGGCGGTATTATGGAAAACCGCTTTTCCTGTTTTCTTCTTAATCGCTTGGGCGGAGGCATTTTTGAGCGGTATTTCAACAGCCATTTTTATCGCGCTTAAGCCGCAATGGATTTGTACTTTCGATGACGACAGGTATTTGAAATCCGCACCTAAGATTTGGCAATAAGATATGAAGGCATCCTTGCTTGGTTTTCAGACGGCCTAAATGACCGGATGACCTGTTTTTGAATTGAATTTTTAACTTGTTATGTTTGCTTATATTTTTCCCATTGTTTGCGGTGCTGCTGTCGGAGCTGTATTGCGTTGGCTGTTTGGCTTGTTGCTGGTGTCTTCTGCACCTTTTTCTATCGGTACATTGGCGGCAAACTGGCTGGGTGCGCTGCTGATTGGTGTATTGGCGGAACTCTTAACCGATCCGCAATGGCGTTTGCTTTGGATTACCGGCTTTCTCGGCAGCTTGACCACATTTTCAGGTTTTTCAGTGGAGATGGTGGGCTTGATGCAGGCGCAACGTTGGGGCATGGCTGCGATGGCAACCTGTCTGCATGTTTTCGGTTCGTTTGGTTTGACGGCACTGGGGATTAAATTGGCACAGATTTGGAAGTAAACAAAAATAACAGGGTGCAAAATTACACCCTGTTATTTTTTATAGGCATTTAATCAATGCCAATAGGCAAACAGACGGTTTCTTGACAATAGGTTTTGCCGGACTCGCTTAAGTGTGCCGGTTTGTAGGCGGCAAAGGTGTAGGTAAGGTCTGCGCGGAATGTGTCGGGATCAGCTTCGGCGGTGTCGCAGTTGAGGCCGGTGGGAATATCGAGGGCGACTTTCAGGCCGTCTGAATGATTGAGCTGTCGGCAGAGGGCAGCGATTTCGGTTGGAAGCGCGCCGCTGAAGCCTGTGCCGAATATGCCTTCGATAATGATGTCGTAGCCGTTTTTCAGACGGCCTTCCAGCTCTTGCTTGGTAATAAATTCAATATAGGGCAAACCGTTGAGGCGTTCGCGATTGGTTTGAGCTAAAGGGGAGAGGTTTTCTCCGAGTGAAAACAGAATGTCGATGTGCCAACCTTGCGCTTGCATATATCTTGCCATGACTAAGCCGTCGCCGCCGTTGTTGCCTTTGCCGCAAACGATCAGGGCGCGTCCGGCTTGAGGATGACGTTGCATGAGGTTTCGGGCGGCAGAGCTGCCGGCATTTTCCATCAGTTGGTCGAAGCTTGTGCCTTTATCGACGGCTGCTTGTTCGCGTTCGCGCATCTGGGCGGCAGTATAGACTTTCATGATCGGCTCTCTTTGCAGGAAGTTATTTGTCGGCGGTATTCATCAGGCGCAAGGCTTTCAGACGGCCTATTTCTTTTTGATATTCCACCAGTCCGATAAATGTGCCGTCTCGGCTGTACACACGGAAGGGCTGCCCGGAGGAAATGTCTTCGGTAAACTGGGGGCGCTGGCCGTGTTTAAGCATGGTAACGGCGTAGTCGTTTAACTCAAGTTTGGGGAAATGTTGCACCAAGACATCGCAAGGCAGCAATAAGGCATCGCGTTCGGCTTCGTCCAATTCTGCCAAGGCTTCGAGCGTGTGGCTTTGGGCAATGGAAAAGCCTGCAGTTTCGGTACGGCGCAGGGCGGTCAGGTGGGCGAATGTGCCGATGTGTTTGGCGATGTCTTCGCTGAGGGTGCGGATGTAAGTGCCCTTGCTGCAACGTACGTCTATCACGGCTTTGGGTGCATCAAATTCAGTGATATTAATGGAGTAAATCGTAATATCACGTGCTTTGCGTTCGATAACGATGCCTTTGCGTGCGTATTCGTACAGTGGTTTGCCTTCGTGTTTGAGGGCGGAAAACATCGGCGGCACTTGGCGGATATCGCCCGTTAAGGCTTGGCAGGCCGTCTGAAATTCGGACAATGAAATATCGGCGCGTGCGGTGGCAACGATTTCACCTTCTGCATCGCCCGTACTGCTGGCTTCGCCCAGTTTCAGCGTGGCGGTATAGGCTTTGTCGGCATCAATCAGATATTGGGCGAACTTGGTCGCTTCGCCGAAACAAACAGGCAAAAGCCCTGTGGCCAAAGGATCGAGTACGCCGGTATGCCCGGCTTTTTCGGCACGGAACAAGCGCCGCGCTTTTTGCAGGGCAGTGTTGCTGGAAAGGCCTTCAGGTTTGTCGAGGAGAAGAACGCCGTTGACCGGGCGTTTGGTGGGTTTGGCTGTCATATTAAGTAGGGGGAGTGTTAATGTTCAGGCCGTCTGAAAGCATTCAGACGGCCTGTGTGTTTTAATCAATCAGTCTTCAACCGGTTTTTCCGCCGCCACTTGGTCGATCAGGCTGGAAATGCTCATGCCGCGTTCGAGTGATTCGTCGTATTTGAAATGCAGCTCGGGCGTTTTGAAGAGTTTGATGCGTTTGGCCAATTCGCTGCGCAAATGACCTTTGGCGTGTTCCAAAGCTTCTTCGGTAATGTCGCGTGTGCTGTCGTCGAGGACGGTGTAGAACACGGTTGCGTGGCTGTAATCGCGGGTGACTTCGACTTCGTTGATGGTAATGAAGCCTGCGCGCGGGTCTTTCAGGCCGGTGCGGACGAGTTCGGCAAGCTCGCGCATAATTTGTTCTTTGACACGGTCTTGGCGGGCGTAGCCGCGTTGGGGTTTTCTCATGGTTTTCCTTGATGTATGGCAGGCTGTCGTTTTCAGACGGCCTGCGGTTTGGATTTTGAATAGCTGCCTATTATAACGGAGCGCGGTTTATTGTGCTTGAACCGAGAAAGGCATATCGATTTTTTGCCATTGTGCGCTTTCGTAGTCCAGCGCATCGGCGATGAGGGGGTGTTGCTCCAGCCATTGGGCGTTGATACGTAAGATAAAGCTGTGGTTGTTTTCATCGACGCGAAGCTGGGTTTGCGGCGGCAAATCAAGCGGTAGGCGCGAGCGGCAGAAGAGGGCGGCCAGGCGCAGGGACAACACGGCACACCACATGATTTCGTTGTTGCCGATAATGTCCGCCATTTTCTTAAGGTCGCCGCGATGGCCGATAACCAGTTGCGCCAAAATGGTTTGCTCTTTGCGTGAGAAGCCTGGCATATCGGCGTTTTCGAGAATATAGGCGGAGTGTTTGTGATAACCGGTATGGGCAATATCCAAGCCGATTTCATGCAGACGGCCTGCGCGGCTGAGGTATTGGTTCCACAGGGCAAGCTCTTGAACGGTTACGTTTTTGGCGTGGCACAGGCTGTTCATGAAGGCTTGTGCGGTATCGGCAACCCGTTTGGCTTGGTTGAGGCTGACATGGTAGCGTTTTTGGAACTCTGCCGTTGTCTGTTCGCGCATATCGACATTGAGGCTGCGGCCGATTAAGTCGTAGAACACGCCGTCGCGGAGGGCGGCTTCGGTAACGGTCATTTTGGTCAGAGAGAGTTCTTCAAAAGCGGCCATCATCACCGCCAATCCGCCCGCAAAAACTTCGATGCGTTCGGGTTTGAGGTTTTCAAATTTGGCTTTTTTAACCGAACCGGCTTCGATAATCCTATCGGCAAGATAACGCATGCCTTGGGCGGTAATGTCGGCTTCTTGCGGCAATTCGGCCGCCAAAACGTCGCGTATGGATTTTGCCGAACCGGACGTGCCGATGGCGAAATCCCAACCGGTGCGCTTCATCAGTTTGCTGATGCGCTGGATTTCGATACGCGCGGCGGAAACGGCGGCTTGGAAATCTTTGGCGGTCACTTTGTTTTGGAAGAAGCGCATGCTGTACGTTACGCAGCCCAAAGGCAGGCTTTCTGTGATCAGCGGTTGTAAATCCGAGCCGATGACAAATTCGGTCGAGCCGCCGCCAATGTCGATAACCAGCATTTTGTCGCCTTTGGGCGGCAGGGTATGCACTACGCCGGTGTAAATCAGACGCGCTTCTTCGCGGCCGGCAATGACTTCGATGGGGAAACCCAGCGCCGCTTCGGCACGGGGCAGGAATTGGGCGATGTTTTTGGCGACACGGAAAGTGTTGGTGGCCACCACGCGCACGTTTTCAGGCTGGAATCCGCGCAGGCGTTCGCCAAATTTTGCCAAACATTCCAAGGCTTGTTCTTGAGAGGCTTCGCTCAGGTTTTTTTGTTCGTCCAAGCCGGCGGCAAAGCGAACCATTTGTTTGAACGAGTCGATGACTTTCAGCTGGCCGTTGTTGTTTTCACAGATTTGCAGGCGGAAACTGTTGGAACCCAAGTCGACGGAGGCTAAAACGTTGGCGGGAGTGGTGGTCATAAAAAATACCGGTTGATTAGAAAAACCTAAATGTTACTTGAGGCGGTATCACTTGACAATAAAAGGTATACAGCTCTTTGATTCTGCTCATAGATGTATTTTATAATGCTGACTTTAAGCAAGTATATCAAAGGCCGTCTGAACTTTTCAGACGGCCTAAAAAGAGAAAACACATGAAATCGGAAAACCAAGATTCCTTATTTTTATCGCGCCGCCGTCTGTTGCAAGTCGGCGGAGCCATGCTTTTGACGCCTGCGACCGCATGGGCGGGGGCGCAACGTGAAGAAACGCTGGCCGATGATGTGGCTTCCGTGATGCGCAGTTCGATCAATAGCGCCAGCCCTGCGCGGCTGGTGTTTGCCGATTCGAGGGAAGGGGAACGTTGGTTGGCGGCGATGTCTTCCCGATTGGCACGCTTTATTCCCGATGAGGGCGAGCGCCGCCGCCTGTTGGTTAATATTCAATATGAAAGCAGTCGTGCCGGACTCAATACTCAAGTGATTTTGGGTTTGATTGAAGTGGAAAGCGCGTTTCGCCAATATGCCATTAGCGGCGTGGGCGCGCGCGGTTTGATGCAGGTGATGCCGTTTTGGAAAAACTATATCGGCAATCCGTCGCACAACCTTTTCGATATACGCACCAATCTGCGCTATGGCTGCACCATTCTTCGCCATTACAACAATATCGAAAAAGGCAATATTGTCCGCGCTTTGGCAAGGTTTAACGGCAGTTTGGGCAGTAACAAATATCCGAATGCCGTGTTAGGCGCGTGGCGAAATAGATGGCAGTGGGGTTGATTCGGGATAATGGGATAGGGCAGATCTTGTGTGACATTGTTTTTTGTTGAAACCGTTTTATACCGATGAAGCAGGTTTGCGATAAATGGCTTGCGATTTGACACCATGCAATTCCTTTGAATCCTGTATAATCAGAGAATCTGTTAATTCACACTTTCAGACGGCCTTTCGCAAACTTAAGGCCGTCTGAAACATTATTTATGGCAAGAGATAACCGCATTCAAATGTTTCCGCACGAATGGCGTGCCAGTACCACACTTTCCGGCGTTTACGCACTGCGTATGTTGGGGATGTTTTTGGTGCTGCCTGTTTTGGCAATGTATGCCGCTTCGTTGCCCGGTGCAGAAAACAATAAAGCACTGGTCGGTATAGCGATGGGTATTTACGGGCTGACACAAGCTTTGCTGCAACTGCCTTTGGGCATGGCTTCCGATAAGTTCGGCCGTAAAAAAGTGATTTATGCCGGTTTGATTGTGTTTGCGGCGGGTAGTTTTTTGGCAGCAGTTGCCGACAGCCTGCAGATGTTAGTTGCCGCGCGTGCCATTCAAGGCGCGGGTGCCGTCAGCGCGGCGGTAACGGCTTTGCTAGCAGATTTAACCCGTAACGAAGTGCGGACGCGTGCGATGGCGATGATCGGCCTGAGTATCGGCTTGACCTTTTCCGTCAGCCTAGTGCTTGCACCGATGATTGCCAGCTTTATCGGCGTATCCGGCCTGTTTGCGTTGACCGGTATTCTGACTGTAATCAGTATCGGTGTGGTTGCCTGGATGACGCCTGATCCGGAAGTGTCAAAAATGCACGAAGACACGCAGGCGCAGCCTTCGCGTATGGGCGAGGTATTGAAAAACCGCCAACTGCTCAATCTCGATTTCGGTATTTTTGCCTTGCATGCGGCACAAATGGCTTTATTTACCGCATTGCCGTTTGCCATGACACAGTTGGGTTTGGAAAAAATCCATCACTGGCAAGTCTATCTGCCGTCGACCATTACCGGCCTGATTATTATGGTACCGCTGATTATCGTCGGTGAAACGCGCAACAAGCTCAAACAAGTGTTTATCCTGGGTATCGTCTGCATTGCCGCGGCGCAAATCGGTTTGCTGTTTGGAATGCACTCGGTATGGTTGATTACCGCTTATCTGATTGTTTATTTTATTGGTTTCAATGTATTGGAAGCCAGTCTGCCGTCTATGGTATCGAAAATCGCGCCGTCCGATTTGAAAGGTACCGCGATGGGCGTGTATAACACCATGCAGTCGGTCGGCTTGTTTGTCGGCGGCGCAACCGGTGGTTTATTGTTCCAAAAATACGGTTTTGTAGGCGTATTTGCCTTTTGTAGCGTATTGATGTTGCTGTGGCTGGTATTGGCAGTCATTTCGCCGGCACCGAAACCTGTCAAAAACCTCAGCTATCCGCTTAACGCCGAATGGCAACAAAATCCGGATTTACTCTACCAAAAATTGACCGAAATTGAAGGCGTTGAAAGCATCAGCTTTAGCGCAGACAAACAAACCATTTATATCAAGGCCTTGCAAAAAGGATTCGACCAAGAGGCCGCCGAAAAAATTATCACAGGAGTGTAAAATGTCATTGAATAAAGTTATCCTCATCGGCCGTCTCGGCCGCGATCCCGAAGTCCGCTATATGCCCAACGGCGAGGCCGTCTGTAACTTCAGCGTTGCCACCAGCGAAACATGGAACGACCGCAACGGCCAACGCGTAGAACGTACCGAATGGCACAACATCACCATGTACCGCAAACTCGCCGAAATCGCCGGTCAATACCTGCGTAAAGGCAGCCAAGTGTATTTGGAAGGCCGTATCCAAAGCCGTAAATACCAAGGCAAAGACGGCATCGAGCGCACCGCTTACGACATCATCGCCAACGAAATGAAAATGCTCGGCGGCCGCAACGACAACAGCGGCGGCGCACCATACGATGACGGCTACAACCAAGGCGGTCATTCAAGCCAAAGCAGCTACCAACAAGCGCCACAGCAGCAATACCAATCTGCTCCGGCTCAAGAGCCCCCAGCCGCCCCAGCCCGTCGTCCTGCCCCGGCACAACCAACTGCCCCGGTTGATGATATCGACGACGATATTCCGTTCTGAGTTACATATAAGAAGAATATGTAAAATATAATTCAAAAGCACCAAGAGAAGCCCTTTAAAACAGGGCTTCTATTTTTTTACATTAATCTTTACAGATTGCATTGAATTCGTTAGTATTTATATATATTAATTTTGCAAATTTAAGCATCATGTATAAATTGGAGACGGTCCTTTTCCAAAATGGAGAACGTTTTCCCCTTTTGGTTAACAAAGAAACAGGGATACCTGATTTCTATTCGACGTTATGGGTTACAGTAGAACTGCGGTATCACTGTGCTGTAAATACGATTAGGAATAAATTAGGGGTTATACAGTGGCTAATGGATTGGGAACAGAATAATAAATTAATCATTAGCGAAATGCTTCAAAAAGAAATAGTTCCTACTGAAAGTGAATTAGAGACTCTTATCAGGCATATGAAGCTGAATGCAGTAAAACAAAAAAAAACTAATTGTACGAAAAGAAAAATTATAAAAAAAGTACAAACTCAATTTATTAAAATTTTTCCATCTGTTTCTTTAAATCATCAGTACAATAGGCTAACAGTGCTTTCAGAATATATTTTATTCTTATCTAAAGTAATTAGAGTTTCTAGTGAATACCAAGAAAAGTTAGCTAATTTGCTTTTATTAATTAAAGCTTCAAAACCTAAAAATCATAAAAATTTTACTGTAAGAGTAAATGAAGATTTATCTAATGGATTGTTAGATGAATTTATGTCTATTGCTAATTATTCTAACCCTAATAATCCATTCCAAAATATAGGTATCAAAAAAAGAAATTACCTGATGTTTATATTATTAAAAGAACTAGGGATAAGACGTGGAGAGCTTTTATCAATCCAGATTCCATTTATCGAGATAGGAACAACTAAACCATTTATTTTAATAAGACGAACTCATGACGATAAATTTGATTCAAGAAAAACACAGGCTGTAAGTAAAACTAAAGAGAGACGTCTTCCTATTTCACAGAAAATAGCTCAACTCATTGATGATTACATTATGAATTACCGTTCTAAAATTCCAAATGCAAATAAACATCCATATTTGTTCGTAACTCATCGGAAAGGGAAAACTCAAGGGAATCCTATTAGTACAAGTTCATTTGATAATGTTATTGTGCCAACAATGAAAAAAGTTGATCCAAAATTTTCTGTTATTCATCCACACATTTTTCGTCATGAGTGGAACTTAGATTTTTCAAAAAAAATAGATAAAAACAATCAGAATGTAAGTAATGATTTTTACCATAAAGATTTTATTTCACCAGAAAAAGAAGCAAAAATGAGGCAACACCTTATGGGACATGTATCAGAAAAATCTGGAGATGTTTATAATCAACGTTATATTCGAGAAAAAGCTAATAAAATACTATTAGAACTTCAAACTGAGTTTCAAAAAAAAGTTGACAATTATGAGCCAGAAGAAAATTCTTAGACAATCAAGAGATGGATATGCGTTTTATGAAAATGAAAACTCTTGGCGTATAAGTAAAGATATTAAACTAAATTTCTCTCAAGCTGTATTGAATATAGATAAAAAAACATTAAATAGCTTTAGAAAAACATTAGCTATCTATGCTGAAAAATACTCTAGCTACCATACTATTAATATGTACAATAGATTTCATGAATTAGTAGTTAATACGCAACTAAAAACCATTGATACTTATACGCTATTAAATTGGAAAACCAACTTAGGAAAAGAACGTGAATGGCATTTAGGTTCATTAAAAGGTTTTTTGCTCTCGTGGTACGAGTATGGTTATTATGGAGTTGATAAAGCTGTTGCATCTCTACTAGAAAGCTTTACTTTGAGTGGAAATGATAAAGGTAAATCGGTAATAATGAGATGCCCTTATACGGGAGCATTTACTGAAAATGAAATTTTAGCTTTAATGACAGAGCTGGCTAGACTTTGGAAAGAAGATCTTATTTCATTTGAAACATATACATATATCCACTTACTTCAAGCTACTGCAAGAAGACCTATTCAAATACGACATTTAAAATTTGAAGACTTGAAAAAAGAAGCTTCTCAAGGAACATGGAATTATTTCCTAAATATACCTAGTGCTAAAAAGAGAGGTGGGTTATTTAGAAAAACATTTAAAAAGATTGCTATTACAGAGGACTTGTATTTAGTTCTCTTAAACTTTTTAGAATATCAGTATAAAAAATTGCTTAGCCTGGTTGATGAAACATTTATATCAGATTATAAAATGAAATTACCAATGTTTATTGATTGGCGTTTTCTGAAGAATAATATAAAAAATAGGAATTTTGATCTTTCATTATTAGAATTAGATATTTTTCATTACTCGAGCTCTTCATTAGAACTAAATGTATTACGAAAATTCTGTATACATCAAAAAGCTGTTTCAGAGCGAACAGGTGAAATTATTCATGTTAATGCAAGACGTTTTCGTCATACAAGGGGGACTAACCTAGGGAGAAAAGGAGTTGGTGCAGCGATTATAGCAGAACTACTAGATCACTCAGATACACAAAATGTGAAAGTCTATACTGAAAATACAGCGGATACAGTGCAATATATTGATCGCGTTATGGGTGCTGAAATGGGAAAACTAGCCCAAGCATTCGTTGGCAGAATTATTTCTAATTTGAATGAAAGTGAGAGAGGATTTGATCCAACATCTTTAATAACTAATAACGGAGTAGATACTATAGGCGCATGTGGGACGAATGATTTTTGTATAACTGGTTATGAGACTTGTTATTTATGTCCTAAATTTAGACCTTTGGTTGATGGTCCACATCAACAAATATTAAATAAACTGTATAAAGAGAAAGAAGAACGTTTAAGAAGAACTAAAAGTATAGATTATGCATCTTCTAAGGATCGTATTATATTGGCTGTTGAATATGTTGTTCAAGCGTGTAATGAAATGAAAAAAAATATGGAGGCTCATTAATTATGAATAATACAATTTTTTTCCAAGTACATGAGAATCCAAAATCCAGTTTAGAAAATTTTATCACTTTCTGTAGAAACAAACTTACAGCTTTCGGAAGTGATTGTTGGGACAATAATCAATGGAGAGATACCTTTAATCTTCACAACATTCAAGTTCGTTTTTCCACAGATAGGGTTAAATCTACATCCTATCAATATGAGCCGTTATCTGAACCATTTATTGATTTTGCTAAAGCATACATTCGTTATGTTTACTCTCAGCAACCAGTTCGTCAATTATCACGGCATCTTGAGTCATTACGTATGGTTGAAATGGCTTTATACAATGTAAAAGACAATTGCGATATATTACAACTCGATAATTTAGTCATTAATGAAGTTGAAACCCTTGTATTGAAAAAATATAAAAAAGATACTGAATCAGTCAATAAATTAGGATATCAACTTGAGAAGTTATTTGATTTTTGTCGTGAAAATGGTATTACTCCAAATTTGTCTTTATGGAATAACCCATATAAACGTCCTAGAGATTTAACGATATTGCTTGATGAAAGAGGAAAAGAATACCGTTCAAGTAAAATGCCAACAGATGAAGAAATGATGTTGGTAGCCAAACTCTTTCATGATGCACCAAATTTAGATAAAGAAACTGAGTATTATACAGCAGTTATGGCTCTACTTATGGTTGCTCCATCTCGTTGTTCTGAGTTGATGTCTTTATCTGTTAATTGCTTAGAATGGGAAGAAGATAGCCTAGGAAATAAGCAATTAGGTATTCGATGGATACCTGCAAAAAATGGAAAAGAGGGTTTGAAATGGGTTCCTAGTAGCATGCAAGATGTGATTATTGAAGCAGTCAAACGTTTAACAGATATAGGAGCTTTAGCAAGAAAAGCAGCAAAGTTTGCGGAAGAAAATCCGAACACGGTAATGATATCACCAGATCAAGGTATGCAAGTATCCCATTATTTACCTCAAAAACCTTTAACTGAAATAGAAATAGGTAAGGTTTTAGAAATTAATGGAAAGCATGGGATTAAAACTAAGTGGTTTGAAAAGTTAATGAAAGAAAATAGTGGTGTTATAACTCCCAATGTTTTAGGGAAATACTTATACGAAAAATATACCTCAAAATTCAATTACTGGCCATATATTGATAAAAATAAAAACGTTAAAGCTTCTGAAGCCTTATTATTATTCAGAGAAAATGAATTTCATGATAATTTTCTCCCTAAAAAATTTTCTTTTATATTACCAACAGTAAATCTTATTAATGATAGATTCTGCTATTCTGATACACGCCCTAAAACATCATTATGGGAAAAGCATTGTATAACTACTTCGAAAGGAGAGTTTGTTAGATTGCTATCACACAATGCAAGGCATTGGTTAAGTACAAAAGCTGAGAGAGGTGGAATGGATGAATTAACTTTAGCGAACTGGGCAGGGAGGGCTAGAATTGCAGATAATAAGGCTTATGATCACAGGACAGAAGAAGAAAAAAGTGAAGCAGTTCGGAATTTACTTATTCCCGAATATGCTTCACTTTTAGATAAAATTCATTTAAATCTTCCAGTAACCTATGAAGACTTAGGAAAAAATAGAATTGGAATTGCAACTATAACGGAAATAGGCATTTGTGAACATGATTATGCAATGTCGCCATGCTCTCGCCATGGGGATTGTGAAACATGTAAAGAACTCGTTTGTATTAAAGGATTAGAATCATCTTTAGAAATATTAAAGCTTAGAGAAATTCAACTTACAGAACAATTTAATAAAGCGAGAGAGCACCATAAATTAGGTGTTTTTGGTGCAGATCGGTGGATAAGTAATTTGGGATGGAGATTAACACATATAAAAACCAAAATTGCATTTTTAGAAAATCGGGAAATTCCAAATGGATCATTATTACGAATTCCTGATGAGTATGACCCTTCCCCAGTTAAATTAGCTTTACAGGAAAAAGGAATGGATATAGACATTCTAGAACCAGATACAGCTAAATTAGACAATGATTTGTATAGACTAATGGAGTTATAATATGCCCAAAATTCTTGTTACAGAAGAACGTTTAGAAGAAATTATCATGTTAATTAAGACCTGGGAAGGTAAATTAACTTGGGAATTACTTTGCCACAAAGTTTCAGAATTATTAAATGTTAAAAGTATTGAAAGACAATCCCTAGCTAATTATTCAGATATACAAGGGGCATTTAGCAAACAAAAACATATACTTAAAGAAAAAGCAAAAGCTAACCCAGAACCGAATGTAACAATGGATTATCTGCAAAAGCAAGTTAAGAATTTAAAAGCTCAGGTACAACGTTTGGAAGAAATTAATGAGCGATATAAACAGCAATTTATTGTATGGCAATATAATGCATATATGCATGGTATGACCCAAGTTACTTTAAATAAGCCTCTTATTGCTATTAACCGTCAACGTAGGTAATTTATAGGATGTAAGGTAAATTATTTTTACTATAGTAGTCTCTACAAAAGATCGTCTGAAAATCAATTTTCAGACAATCTCTTCACACCTATTAAACTTCTTGATGGGTAGAGTAGAAGACAATTTTCGTCAACATCTACTTCTTCCGGGCAGAGAGATACAGCAGTTTAATGGCGCGTCAAACACTATTATACTGAACTACTTTCCGCTCAAGCCCGCACCGCAGCTTGCAGCAGCCTCCACTAAATCTTAATTTTGTTAACAATATGGATTCGCTCAGCTTCGCTCACGTCTTGCCGGAGACAAGCACGCGGCCATGTATGCAAAAATTTAAGACTGCTGCATGATCATTAATCCCAAAGGTATTCCAAAAATAATTGTCCAAACTGGTTATCGGAACAGGAGCGCGATTGAAGTGTAACGCGAAATTTCAGGCAATCTGCATACCTCGCAATGACTGTGGCTGTCTAAACCCCGCCATTTCAGGAATGAACCATGCCCAACACCCCCATCTCATCCGAACATCCCCACGACAGCACCCTATCCCCCTGCATGCTCACCGACTGGACATTCACGTGCTACCACACGCCCGGTAAATCCGAGTATGCCGTGGTGTACGGCACAGTCGTCCAAGATGGTTCGGGACGTTTTACCGCAGGCAGCCGAATCCGCACCTCGCCCGTTACCCTATGGGCGGCACCGCTGGCTTATACGCACAACTCGGTATATTGCCTGCCGGAAGGTGCAGGTTGCTTTTGCGACCTGCCTGCAACCTTGCAGCCTGCCATCGACTGTTTGGGTATCGACCCTGCCGAAGCGGCCGTTATCCTGCAAAACGCCTTCATGCAGCCTGCACATACCTTGCCTGAAACCGCCTGTTTCGGCGTTCCGGTGATGCAGCCGGCAGGACAGGGCGATTGTCCGGTCGTCATGGAACGCCACATCGCCGAATTGCCGTTCTACCTGTTTTGGCGGGACAGCAGCATCGGTTCGGCCCAAAGCCTGATAGACGGACAAGCCGCCGTGTTTCTGCACGATTGGAACGCATTCTGCCGACGGTTTGTTCGTACCGGCAGACACCGCGGCCAAACCGGCCACACAGGCGACAAAGCCGCAGATGGCCAATACAGCTATTTCGGCCTGCCGATTGTGCATACGCCAGGACAAGACAATGCCCCTGCCGTACCGGAAGCCGACATCGCCAAACTACCGTTTTACACCTATTGGCACACCGCCTGCGCTTCCGATGTGCACCGGTTAGCAGACGGCAAACGCGTTGTGCCCCTTGCCGATTGGGAAGCCTTCTGCCAACGGTTGGTATTGACCGGCAGATAGGCGGGCAAAAAAAGTGCAGGCTGCTTTTTATCGCCCCAACTCCGTTTCAGACGACCTCTAAAGCAGCCTGCACCTTATTTTTCATTGTCAGATGACCAGAAACCGAGTATCCCATGCCTCAAACCTATTTCACAGCCGACTGGCACTTCTCCCATCCCAACATCGCCCGATACTGCCCGCAATTTCGCCTGCAAAGCGATAACGCCGACGAGTTGAACGAATACCTGATCGACTGCTGGAACCGCGTCGTTACCCCGCAAGACACTGTGTACAACCTCGGCGATGTCTGCTTTGCCAAAAAGCCCGCACACATCGAAGCCGTGCTGCAACGGCTTAACGGGCAACACCATTTGATTTACGGCAACCACGACTACCTGATTCGGCAAAACGAAGCACATTTCCTCAACACGCGCAAAGCCGACGGCCATCCGTTGCTCTCGTCCGCCAGCCATTACCTGCGGCTCAAACTGCCCGAAATCGGCAATACCGCGATTTTGTGCCACTATCCCTTATACGAATGGGACGGCATCCACCACGGCCTATACCACCTCTACGGCCATCTGCACGACCGCATGGCCGCCGTCAAAGGGCGTGCCCTCAATGTCGGCTGGGATATGCACGGCCGTTTCCTGACCGAACAAGATATTGACAGCTTCCTGCGCGACCTCCCTGCCGTTCAGTATTTCGACGACAAGCAAAACGTTATTGTCGGCAACAGCACGGAAGATGCGGCTGCAAAAGTTCGGGCGAGATTGACAGCATTGAATGAATGAGCTTTTATTTTAGAGATGAATTTTCAGGTAGCCTTGAATAGTGCAGGCTGCCTGAAAAACAGTCGGCAAAACAAAAGGACGGGTTTTCAATCCGTCCTTTTTGCATCAGCAATACCGCCAAGTGTCCCGCATGAAATGAATGATCTCGTTTAACGGCACAGGCGTAAGCGTAAACTGCTTGTCCCTCCTGTTGTGTAGGAAAACGTTGCGTTGTTTACACCACAGGTTGAGAAAAATAAGCCTGCAAGACCTCAAACGGCGTATCGCCGTTCAAACTGCGGTGCGGCTTCACAGTGTTATAGAAATTAACAAAGCGGCACAACTCCTTTCGCCGGTGTTCCGGACTGTCAAACAACTGTTTCTCATGCCACATCTCCATCAGGGTGCGGATAACCCGTTCCGCCTTACCGTTGGTCTGCGGACGGGCAACCCGGGTAAACTTTTGACCAATCCCGTTCTCATAACAGGCTACACCGAAAGCATGGTTGGCCGAGCCTTTATATTCCGTACCGTTGTCGGAGTAAACGCACTCAATCAGGTATGGACAGGGATCAATCAGGTGTCCAGTCAGAAACTTGGCGGCACTGTCTGCAGTTTTGTCCGGCAAAATGGCGGCGTATAGCTCCCTTGAGAAATCGTCGATGGCGACAAACAGGTAATTCCGCTTATCGGTGGCTTTCTGCCCTTTGAGCAGCGGCAGCCGTTTGGTATCGAGATGTACCAGCTCTCCGGGGTAGGATTTATTGTAGCGTTTGGCCTGCCTTTTGAGTTTTTCCTGAATGCCGCGTTCTACCTTGGCCAGGCGTTTCATTCCGTACTTTGCCTGTTTGAAACGGTTGTTGGTACTGGTTTGGGGTTTGAGCAGTCTGCCCCTTGCGGCTTTAAGTGCGCGGTAAATGGTGACGCGGCTGACTTGGTAGCGGCGTGCCAGGGAGGTGACGCTTTCCTTCCCCTGCGTGTAGGCCAGCCAAATGGCTTGGCGGTGGTGCGGGGTGAGACGGGTGTTTTTGTGCATGTTCATGTTTCAGTATTCTCCTGGAAATACTGTAAACAACGCTACTAGTTTCTACAAATAAGGGATCCGGGCCGCCTTTTAGGCGGCAACAGGCACACTTAGCCTGTTGGAGGCTTTCAAAAGGTTCAAACACATCGTCTTCAGATGGCTTTGCGCACTCACTTTGAGCAGCCCGAAATAGGCTGCCCGGGCATAGCGGAATTTACGGTGCAGCGTACCGAAGCTTTGTTCGACCACATAACGGGTTTTCGATAAATACCGGTTACGCTTCGTTTGATTTTCCGTCAGCGGACGGTTACGGTGGGCTTTGCGCATAATGCCGTCCAACAACTGATGTTCTTTCAGATGTTGCCGGTTTTCCTCACTGTCATAGCCTTTATCGGCATAGACGGTCGTACCTTCGGGCAAACCTTCCAACAAAGGCGACAGGTGTTTGCACTCATGGGCATTGGCAGGGGTAATGTGCAGTTTCTCTATATAGCCTTCCGCATCGGTACGGGTATGTTGTTTGTAACCGAGTTTGTATAAATCGTTTTTCTTTGTCCAACGGGCATCTTTATCTTTGCTCGGTGTGGTTTGGCCGCTGACGTGTCCTTCCTCATCAACTTCTATGGCCTGACGCTGTTTGCTGCCGGCGGTTTGAATAATGGTGGCGTCAATGACGGCGGCGGATGCTTTCTCTACTTTTAAGCCTTTTTCGGTCAGTTGGCGGTTAATCAGTTCCAGCAGTTCGGACAGGGTGTTGTCTTGCGCCAGCCAGTTGCGGTAGCGGCATAAGGTGCTGTAATCGGGGATGCTCAGTTCGTCAAAACGGCAAAACAGGTTGAAATCGATACGGGTGATGAGGCTGTGTTCGAGTTCGGGATCGGAGAGGCTGTGCCATTGTCCGTAGAAGCGCAAGAGCGACGCGAACGAATGAAAAAACAGTTCGCCGACTAAAATATAGATGTAGAAACCTTAAAAGGCCGTCTGAAATACTATTTGCACTCATTCCCGATTTGCCGCAACGGATGTTATCGGGCGGATTGGCAAAAGCGGAATTGCCCGCCGTCCGCACAGGCTTGGGATTCATCGATCGCAAGCTCGGCGGCTTTCTCGAACTGGGCTGGTATGCTTATCAAATGAAGCTCATCGGCACAGGCAACACCCCGCAGCCGAAACGCTCCGCGTGGGCGGAACTGTTCCGCCTGCTGAAAAACATCCGCCAACACCGCCTGCGTTCCGGACGGGCGTAAAAAGTGCGGTGTTTTGCAATTTTTCGCTTAAATTCCATCGCTTGCAGCTACAAAAGTGCGCTCTATTTTACGAATTTTTCTTTATATTCCCCAACAGTAATCTGCGCCCTTCAAATTCCTTGCCGGCAATTTCCAAAGCAAAGCGTTCTTTGTCGGCGTCGCGTACTTTGTCGTGTACGGCACGTAATTCCTGCACGCTAGCACCCAATGCCTTGACGATTTCATCGCCCATTTTCATGGAAGAATAGAAGGTTTCGCGCACTACGAAATCCGCTTCCGCTTTCACTAGGGCCAGCGCATTGCGTCTGTCCCAGGCGCGCACGAACACCTTGGCGTTCGGGTTGATATGATGAATATTTTCCACAATTCTGACCGCACTTTCTCCGTCGTCCACGCATACCGCTACGATGTCGGTGTGTTCCACGCCGCAGGCATGCAGCACGTCGGCGCGGGTGGCTTCGCCGTAATAGACTTTGAAACCGTATTCGCGTGCGACGTTGATGGTGTCGGGATCGTTGTCCAGAATGGAAATGGCGGCACCGTAGGCTAGCGGCATTTGGCTGACCACCTGCCCCATGCGCCCGAATCCGATAATCAGCACGTTGCCGTTGAGTTCGCCCGCATGTTCTTCCACATCGTCCACTGCCGCAGCTGCGCGGGATTCTTTGAAATAGCGGTCGAACAGCATAACGCTGAAGGGTGTCATAATCATGGAGAGCACCACGATTGCCGTCATATTCGCTAGCACTTCCGCATTAATCGCCCGTTGTGCGGCAGCGGAGGCGAGTAATACGAAGGCGAATTCACCGCCCTGCGACATCAGTACGGCGCGGTGTATCGCGGTGTGATGGCTTGCTTTGGCAAAACGCGCCACTCCATAAATGGCAAGGCATTTCAAGATAATCATCAGTACAGTGGCGGAAAGAATTACCTTCCAGTTATTGAGCACCGTTGCCACATCCAGCGACATCCCGACAGCTAAGAAAAACAGCCCGAGCAAAAGGCCTCGGAACGGTTCGATATCCGCTTCAAGCTGATGACGGAAGTCGGATTCCGACAGCAGCACTCCCGCCAGAAACGCACCCATCGCCATAGACAGACCGCCCAGCTCCATTAAATAAGCCGCACCGAGTACCACCAGCAGCGCGGCGGCAGTCATCACCTCGCGTGCTTTGGATTTTGCCAGAATTTTAAACAGCGGATTGAGCAGCCAAATACCTGTAGCAATCAACGCTGCCAAAGAAAGCGCGGCAACACCGATTTTCTGCCATAGCGGTACGGCATCGGCAACGGCATTGGGATTATCGGGTGCTAGAAATGCTACAATCGCCAGCATGGGCACAATCAGCAAATCTTCAAACAGCAAAATGGAGACAATGCGCTGACCTTGCGGTGTGCTGATTTCATGACGTTCGTCCATAATCTGCATGACCATTGCGGTGGAGGTGAGTGTAAAACCTACCGCCGAAATAAACGACATCACTAAAGAAAAACCGTAAGCCAGCCCGATTTGGGTAAGGAACAGACTGGAAAAAGTCACCTGCAGGGTACCCAAGCCGAAAATCTGATTACGCAATTTCCATAAATGCGACGGCTTCATTTCCAGCCCGATCAAAAACAGAAACATCACCACGCCGAATTCCGCAATATGCAAAATAGCGTGGGAATCGGTAACGAGCTTTAATCCGAAGGGTCCGATAACCAGCCCCGCAGCCAAATAACCCAGAATCGAGCCTAGACCTAAACGTTTAAATAACGGCACGGCAACTACCGCCGCCCCCAATAACTCCACCACGTGCAATAAATCGCCGTTAGCTGCTTCTACCGCCATAATTCCTGCCTTTGTTAATTCATAAAAATTTTTCGTATTATAAAGGAAAATCGCCGTAACACAAAAAAGCCGTCTGAAAAATGGATTCAGACGGCGTTTAGCATTTCAGGCAGCCTGAAACCCCCAAATCTCACACCGCAAAATGCGGCATCACGTTTTCGGCGAAATCCTGAATGGTTTCCAGCGCGCCGCGCCGTGTAGGTTTTAAGTTCACGGCAATGTGTGCCACGCCGTCGGCCTGCTGTTTCTGCCAAAACTCGACGATGCTTTTGGCGCCGCCGCGCAGGTAGATGTTGTTGTAGAACTCGGCGGGCGCGTTCGGGTCTTCCAAGAGTTCGACGAAATTCGCTACGCCAAAGGGTTTCCAGGTTTCGCCGTCGCCCAATTCTTTGAGCGTGTTGACGATGTCGCCCAGTTTTTCGGGAGCGATGCCGTACCAAATCCATGCGTCGCTTTCTCGGGCAATCCATTCCAGCTCTTGGCGGGCGCGGCCAATAGCGAGCATCGGCAAACCGTGTGCGGGTTTGGGCACCAAGTCCAAATTGCCGCTGAATCTGCCGTAGTGTTCGCTATTGAACGCGGGGAATTTTTCCTGCGTCAGGCGGCGGATGATTTGCCACGCTTCGCGGTAGCGTTCGGCGCGGTTGTTGAAATCGGCGGCAAAGGCGGGGTATTCGGTGGGACGGTCGCCGCTGGCCAAGCCGAGCAGGAAGCGGCCGCCGCTGATTTGTTCCACCGACGCGGCTTCTTTGGCGGTGAGCACCGGTTCGCGCAGCGGCGACACATAGCCCGCCGAGCCGAGCGCAACGTTTTGGGTGAGCGCGGCGAGATAACCCAGCGTTACCGACGGGTCGTAAATCTGCGCGACATCGCCAAAACTCGGGTCGTAAAACGGCACATCGCGCACCCACAGCGTGGCAATGCCGCTTTGGTCGGCGGCTTTTATCACGGTGGCGAAGTCGTCCATTTCGGGCACGGGGCTGTCGGGATAGCCTTTGAAGGGCGCAATCAGGCCCAATGTGAGTTTGCCCGGTTGGAAAGTGCGGGCGAAACCGCGATGGTTTTGCAGGCGTTCGGGTAATTTCAGCGCAGTCATTGTTTTGCTCCTTGTGATGAGTTTTTGCACAGGATGAAGTATATTTGTTTTATTCGGGAATGTGCTTCCCCAATCTCGGGCAAGAAAACACCAAATGTAGGTCGGGCATTGATGCCCGCCGTTTTTAAATTTACCTGTATTTGTCGGGCATAAATGCCCGATCTGCGCAAGAAAAATTTATGGAACTCAACAATCTCAACGATATGACCGCCTTTGTTGCCAGCGTAAAAAGCGGCTCGTTTACCGCCGCCGCCAAACAACTCGGGTTGACCCGCTCCACCATCGGCAAACGCATTGCCCGCTTGGAAGCGCGGCTGAACGTGCGCCTGCTGCAACGCAATACGCGCAACCTTGCGCCCACCGACGAAGGGCGGCTGTTTTACGAACGCTGCACCGCCGTGTTGGAAGAATTGGACAAAGCCGAGCAATGTCTTGCCCAGCGCAGCATCGAGCCGCAAGGCCGTCTGAAAATCAGCGCGCCGCTGGTGTTGGGCAAAACCATCTTACCGCCGCTGTTGGCGAATTTTCTCCACCGCTATCCGCAAACCAGCGTTGAATTATCACTGAGCGACGACTACGCCGACCTGATTTCAGACGGCTACGACCTCGCCCTGCGCAACGGCAACCCGCCCCAATGCGACAGCCTGATTGCCCGCACCGTCGGCAGCCAGCAAATGCTCACCTGCGCTGCCCCCGGCTACCTTGTTCAACACGGCACGCCGCAAAGCCCCGACGATTTGGCGCACCACCAATGCCTGCATTTCCTACACGGCAGCCGCGTCAGCCGCTGGCGTTTTCAGCAAAAAGGCAAAGAAACCACCTTTCAGGGCAGCGGACGCTTCAGCGCCGACAACGGCGAAGCCCTGCTGGAACTCGCGCTGTCCGCGTTCGGCATTGTCCAGCTGCCGCATTATCTGGTGCAGGCCGCCCTAGATGCAGGCAGCCTGAAAAGCGTTTTATCCGATTTCCAACCCAAACCCGTGCCCGTGATGGCGGTGTACCCCAGCCGCAAACAGCTCTCGCCCAAAGTGCGGGCGTTGGTGGATATGATGGGGGAAGCGTGGGGGAAGGCCGTCTGAGATGCCGCCGGCCATTCCAAAAAAGCTGCCTGAAAAACAAAAAAGTCCGTCTGAAAACCTAATTCCGGGTTTCAGACGGCCTGAGACCTTTGCAAAATCCCCCAAAATCCCCTAAATGTCTTGGTGGAATTTTGGGGGATTTTGCAAAGGTCTCATGTAAAAATAAATCGATAAGGTCTATAATTAGCGCGCAATCCATCATTTCACAGAGACAAATTATGCACACACAAAATCTTATTATCGGCTTTGGCAAAGCGGGCAAAACGCTGGCGGCAGATTTGGCGAAACACGGGCAGCAGGTCGTGCTGGTGGAACAGTCGGCGCAGATGTACGGCGGCACTTGCATCAACATCGGCTGTATTCCCAGCAAAAAACTGATTGTCGAGAGCGAGCAGCGCGGGCATAACGCCGACAAAGCGGCAGTGTTTGCGGCGGCGATGAACGCGAAAAACACCCTGATTCCGAAATTGCGCGCCGCCAATTTCGCCAAACTGGACAATCTGGACGGCGTAACCGTGCTCAACGCGCGCGCCGAGTTTCTCGACGATCGCACGGTCAAACTGACTGACCCAGACGGCGGCGAGCAAACCCTTACCGCCGAACGCATTTTCATCAACACCGGTGCCACCCCGCGCCGCCTGGGTGTGGCGGGCGAAGACAGCCCGCGCGTACTGGACAGCACCGGTGTGCTCGCGCTGAACGAACGCCCGCGCCGCCTCGTCATCATCGGCGGCGGCTACATCGGCTTGGAATTTGCCTTTATGTTCCACGCTTTCGGCAGCGAAATCACCATTCTCGACGGCGGCGACCGCTTCCTGCCGCGTGAAGATCGCGACATCGCCGAAGAAATGCTGCGCGTATTAAACAGCAAAGGCATCAAGGTGTTGCAAGGCGTGAAGATTGAAGCGTTCCGCGACAATACGGCGGACACCAGCGTCATCACGTCGCAAGGCGAATTTACCGCCGACGCGGTGTTGGTGGGCGTGGGGCGCGTGCCGAACACGCAAGGATTGGGCCTGACAAACGCGGGCATCAAAACCGACCAGCGCGGCTTCATCCTCGTTGACGACCATCTGCGCGTGCAAGGCAAAAACCACATCTGGGCGATGGGCGACGTGGCGGGCAGCCCGATGTTCACCTACATCTCGCTCGACGACTACCGCATCGTGCGCGAACAGCTTTTCGGCGACGGCAAACGCAACCGCGCCGACCGCACCCCGTTCCCGACCGCCACCTTTACCGAGCCGCCGCTCGCTCATATCGGCTTAACCGAAACCGCCGCGCAGCAATCGGGGCGCGAGGTGAAAGTGTTGAAACTGAAAGCCGACGCAATTCCGAAAGCCAAAATCCTCAACCAAACCGACGGCCTGCTCAAAGCCGTGGTGGACGCGCACAGCGGCGAAATTCTCGGTGTAACCCTGTTCTGCGCCGAAGCGCACGAGATTATCAACCTGTTCAAAATGGCGATCGATCACCGCATCCCCGCCACCTACATCAAAAACCAAATCTTCACCCACCCGACCATCGCCGAAGGGCTGAACGATTTGTTCGCGGGCTGCTAAAAAACTGGTTGTAAAACGACCGCACTTGATACGGAAATGCCGTCTGAAAGCGATTTCAGAATCGGTGCGGGTATGTTGTTTGTAACCAAGTTTGTAGAGGCCGTTTTTCTTTGTCCAGCGGGCATCTTTATCTTTACTCGGTGTGGTTTGGCCGCTGACTTGTCCCTCCTCATCAACTTCTATGGCCTGACGCTGTTTGCTGCCGGCGGTCTGAATAATGGTGGCGTCAATGACGGCGGCGGATGCTTTCTCTACTTTTAAGCCTTTTTCGGTCAGTTGGCGGTTAATCAGTTCCAGCAGTTCGGACAGGGTGTTGTCTTGCGCCAGCCAGTTGCGGTAGCGGCATAAGGTGCTGTAATCGGGGATGCTCAGTTCGTCAAAACGGCAAAACAGGTTGAAATCGATGCGGGTGATGAGGCTGTGTTCGAGTTCGGGATCGGAGAGGCTGTGCCATTGTCCGAGCAGGACGGCTTTGAACATGGACAACAGGGGATAGGTGGGACGGCCGCGGTGGTCTCTAAGGTAATGGGTTCTTTGACGGTTCAGGTACTGTTCGATCGGTTGCCAATCAATCACTTGATCCAACTTCAATAGTGGGAAGCGATGGAAAATCCTCTAAATGTCTTGGTGGGAGTTTAGGGGGATTTTGCAAAGATCTCGGTGTATAGGAAGGAATTTGGCGGTAAAGTATTTGCGATATTCCTTATGCTTTTATCAAATTGCTGTTCAGAGCTGCTATGGAGCGTTTTGATGTTGATTGGCATATCGCTTTGCAGCCATTTTGTCATTGCGCGATGACAAAACGATAGCGAAATAGTGACAAAATGTGCGCGAGATTATAACGCCGTGTAAAAAATAAGATCTAAAATTTGGTCTTTTTCACTTTATTTTTACATATTTATGCGATAAATTGAAATATTAAAATCAACTAATTGATTTTGAGCGATTATACAATTTACATTTTTTTATAATATAGAAACAACCTTTTTAATCATTGAGCAATACAAAAGGCCGTCTGAAAAATATACTATCAGACGGCCTTTTATTGATTGTATCTACGCTTTTAAGATTTTCCAGCTTTATCTCCGATTTTGCTTTCTTTACCTTGAATCAGGTTCTGAATATTGCTTTTATGGCGGTACAACACCAATGCGGCAATGAATACGGTTGCCCATGCCCAAGAGGCGTGTGGCATCATGAAGAAGGCGAAGATAGGGGCGCAGACGGTGGCGACCAGTGCGGCGAGGGAGGATACTTTGAAACCGAACGCCATGACCAGCCAAACCAAGGCGCAGAGCAGGGCGGTTGCAGGGGAGAGGACGAGCAAAACGCCCAATGCGGTGGCTACGCCTTTGCCGCCTTTAAAATTGAAAAATATTGGCC
>ERZ773246.101-NODE-101-length-43423-cov-108.13_pt1 | contig 43423 bp, 38 predicted proteins | sample MGYA00580519_ERZ773246 | MGnify/ENA primary metagenome ERZ773246 (study PRJEB29015, sample SAMEA2738153) | human oral metagenome | biome: human oral; feature: human-associated habitat; material: saliva | place: China | collected 2246 ...
CGCCCGCCCGGCGTCCGGCACGCAGCGTCGAGTCAGCCACGGCCTCGGCGATGATCGGAGCACCCGCGAGATCGGCGGCCGTGCCAGCCAATTCGGCGGCCAGACCCTCGGTCTCGAGGCCACGGACCGTGCCGGTCAGTTCCAAGGACTCGCGCAGTATCCGGGAGGCCTCACGCAGCGCAGCACGCGCGCGCGACGCCTGGCGTGAGACCCGCTCGGCCTCGCGCGTCAGGTGCTTGATGAGAGTGCGCATCCCTTCGCCCGACGTCGCCGACACCGCGAATACCTCGGCGTCAGCCATGCCGCGCTCGCTCAGCAGACGACGCAGATCCTGCTCGATCGCATCACGCTCGGGCACGGAAATGGTATCGATGTGCGTCAGGACGACCGTCACCGAGGCATGCGACGAGCGCAGACGCACCAGCCACTCGTCGTGCAGACGCGCGTCCGCATACTTCTGCGGGTTGACGACAACGACGAGCGCGTCGACGCGCGACGCCAGACGATCGGCGATGTCCGCATGACGTGCATCAACCGAATCAATGTCCGGCAAATCAACGACGACGGTGTCGCCAGGCAGCGCTTGCGGCGCCTCCACCCGACGACCGATATCCAGCCACCCCAGCAATTCCTGCGGTTCTCGGCCTCGCGGCAGCACGGCGCACGCCTCGTTCGTCGTGGGGCGCCGAACACCCGCAGTGACGACCTCTCCCCCACTCAGCGCGTTGACGAGGGAGGACTTGCCGGCACCCGTGCCTCCCAGCATGCCGATAACGCACCAGGACGGGTCGACCTCGCTGCGTTCGGCCGTCACGTCAATGAGATCGCGAATGTGCGCCAGAGTCTGCTGATCGAGGTCCGGTGCTGCCAGGGTGCACATCTCGTCAAGCTGCTGGGCAGCCGAAGCCACGGGGTTCGATGCTCGCCTCACGCCAGCACCTCCCGGGCTCTCTCCTCGGCCGCCGCCAGCTTGTCGATGAGAACCTTGTCGGAAGCCCGATCGAGGCTCGCGCTCACCGGGGCAACGACATCCGACAGAGACTCTGCGGCGAGGCGTTCGAGCGCCGCACGAGCCTGCTCGGCCAGCGATCGAACCGTGCGTTCGCCGAAATAGGCTTCCAGGATTGTCTGGGACAGGGCGGCCGATGCCCCGGCGATACCGACTTCAACACCGGTGAGACCACCGGTCATCGTAAACGCGGCCACCATCAGCGAGACCGTCACGACGTTGATGCCGCCCGCAAGCATGCGCCCACTGACGCGCGAGGACTCGGCCTGGCCACGAATGATCTGCGTGACCTCGCGTGTCCACTCCTGCGCGACTGTGCGTGCGCGCTGCTCCGCAGCATCGACGTCGAGCAGCTCATCGAACGAAGACGTATCGACGACGATACGCGCCCTGCGCAGGGACTCACCCCACGCCCGGTGGTATTGGTCCGCCAAACGCTGCGCAAGGCCTCCGGTCAGATCGCGCTGCACCTGAACGTCCGGCGCTGCCTGTCCACGGAGTGCACCCATCACGCGCGAGCTCAAACCAGAAAACACACGCGAGACGGTCTTGGACATATCCCACGAGCCCAGTACCTCGGCGATGCGTGCGCTTACTTCACCGCGCAGTACGTCATCACTCGACGAGGAGGACACTTCCCGGGCATAGGAAGAAACGAGCTGCTCGATATCGCCGGCTGCGGCCTCGAACTCGCGGTTGCGTTGCCTCGCAGCCTCCAGTGCGCGCGTCGTCTCCTCCAACGACGAGGCGACGGCCCCGGACAGCGATCGACGCACGATAGCGGCACGTTCCTCGGTATCGCGTCCGATTTCCTCCAGGTAGGAGCCGATCGGCGCGATTGCTTCCGCGGGCAGGCGCCCGTCGCTGAGCGGCTGTTCCTCGACCGTATGAATCGCGACCTCACCCAGGCCACGCCGGCGAGCCAACGAGGCCAGATCCTCGCGAATTTCCTGCGCTGCCCCGGCGGGGACGCGGTTGAGCACGATGGCGACACGCAATCCGCGGCTCGCGGCTTCCTCCAGGTGCTTCCACGCCACCGCATCCGCGTAGCGGGCCGCGGTCGTGACAAACACCCACAGATCTGCACCGTCGAGCAGCTCCGCAGCCAGGCGACGGTTTTCGTCCTCGACGGAATCAATGTCCGGGGCGTCCACAATACCTACGGCGGGCCACAGCGTCTCCTCGACAGCGATCGTGATCGCGTCGAGGCTATCCCCACCCGAGCCCTCGCTCTTCGCCAGTCTCGGCAGCACTCGGTCCGACATGAACCAGTCGCGTGCCTTGGGCGCGCAGACCAACACGGGGCGCCGAGTCGTCGGACGCACCGCGCCCGCCCGACTCACGTTTCGGCCAAGCAACGAATTGACGAGCGTCGACTTACCGGACCCCGTCGAGCCACCGACGACCACGAGCACAGGTGCATCCGCGTCCTCGAGGCGCGGCAACACGACGTCCTGCAGGCGTCGCAGCGCGCGCTCCGCGTCGCCACGACTCCCGTCCGGAATGGCATGGAGCGTTTCCTCGAGGGCATGCGCCAGCGAGCGAGCTGCTTCAACCGCCGTGAGGGACACTCAGTCGGTCACCTTCTCGATAGTGGGGACCGCGTCGGCCTCGGGTAGGACCCACGTGTGCGGATCGGCCTCCACCTGCTCGCCACTGCGAATGTCCTTCACCGTGTCAGCGCTGCCCTCCTCGCCCGGGAACCAGACGAAGGGGATGCCGCGCTTATCGGCGAACTTGATCTGCTTGCCGAACTTTGCAGCGCTGGGAGCAACGTCTGTTGAGATGCCGCGCGAACGCAGCACAGCGGCAATCGCCTCCGAGCGCTCACGCTGTTCCTCCGCGATGACCGCGATGACGACCGCCGTAGGCACCTTGCGAGAGGCCCTCACCATCGGCGCAGAAATCATGCGCGACACAAGGCGCGAGACGCCGATAGACAGGCCGACGCCCGGGTAGGTGCGCTTGCCGTCCTTCGCCAGGGAGTCGTAGCGTCCGCCCGAGCAGATCGAGCCGAGGTCCTCATGGCCTTCGATCTCCGACTCGTACACGCTGCCCGTGTAGTAGTCGAGGCCACGAGCGATCTTGAGGTCCGCGACGACCGCACCCGGCATCCGCTTGTTCGCGGTATCGAGGAGCTCGGTCAGCTCCTTCAGGCCCTCGTCCAGCAGTTCGCCGCCCACACCGAGCTCGGCCAGACGCGCGCGCACCTCGGAAGAGTCAGACGTGCGAATCTGCGCCATCTGGAGCAGAACGGATGCCTGGTCGCCGTCGATGCCGGACTGAGCCAGCTCGGCGGCCACACCCTCCGGGCCGATCTTGTCGATCTTGTCCAGGCCGCGCAGGGCAGCCTCAACGTCCGTGACCCCGAGGGATTCACACACGCCCTGAACGACCTTGCGGTTGTTCACGAGCACGCGCACGGGCGGGATCGGCAGGTTGTTCAGAGCCTCGGCCATCACCAGCGGCAGGTCCACCTCGAAGTGGAACGGCAGCTCGCCGTTACCCACGACGTCGATATCCGCCTGCGTGAACTCGCGGAAGCGACCGTCCTGGGGACGCTCGCCGCGCCACACCTTCTGGATCTGGTAGCGCTTGAACGGGAAATCCAGCTCGTTCGCGTTCTCGACCACGTAGCGGGCGAAGGGAACGGTCAGGTCGAAGTGCAGACCCATGCCCTTGTCCTTGGGAGCGCGTGCGCCCGCCGCCGCAGCCTTCAGGGCCTGCAGGCGGTCGAGCACGTAGATCTCCTTGGAGGTCTCGCCCTTTGCTTCCAACTGCTCGAGGGTCTCGACCGCACGGGTTTCGATGCCCGCGAAGCCGTGCAATTCAAACACGCGACGCAGCTCGTCGAGGACGTGCATCTCAATGATGCGGCCCTCCGGGAGCCATTCGGGGAAACCTGACAGGGACGTGCGAGCCATTGAGCGTTCTTTCTATGAGGAAGGTGGTTAGCCGATGCGACGAGCGCGAATCAGATACTGGTTTGAGCGTATCTCATCTGCGAGCGTCGTCGCCGGGCCGTGTCCGGGAACAAGGACGGTGCGAGGATCAAGAGCGTTGGAAATCGTGCGCAAAGAATGCCGCATTTGAGTTTCGTCGCCCCCGGGCAGATCGGTGCGCCCGACGCTGTCCTTAAACAGCACGTCTGCGCTCATCGCCCACGGAACCGCCTCGTCGGAAGAGTAGAAGGACTGGTTGTTGACCCGGATATCGAGCGGGCTCTCCCCCAGAAAGACGGCCGATCCCTCGGTATGGCCGGGTGCGGGAACCATGCGTAGCCACACGCCGGGGCACACCTCGAACGATTCTGAGGGCACCTCACGCAGGTCGGCGGGCTTGACCCACTCCCCCACGAAGTCGGGCAGGGGCATCGGCAGGAACGAGGCCGGGTCATCCATGCGGTACATGTCGGGTCCCGGCACGTACACGGGAACGGTGCCTCCGTCCGCGCCCCAAGTGGACACCGCGGCTGCGTCCCAGACATGGTCGGGGTGTCCGTGTGTCAGAAGCACCGCGCCCACGCTGACACCCTCAAGCTCGAGGACCTCGCGGATCAGGTGTTGGATTCCCGCTGAAGGGTCGACGACAAGGGCAGTGCCCGCCCCGGAAGGGACGAGCACAAGCCCATTCGCCGCGTAGAAAGGCGACGGAATAACGTGAAGACGCATGTCACTCCATGGACGAGGAGATCTGTTCGAGCCACGACCGCTTGGTCTCAAGGGCTTCGCGAACGCTCTGCGCCGCCTTCTCGTCACCCTTGGCCTCGGCCTCGGACAGGGAACGCTCGAGCTGAGCGATCTGCTCCTCAAGCTGACCGACCATGCCAGCCGCGCGTGCGCGCGTCTCGGGGTTGGTGCGGCGCCATTCCTTTTCTTCGGCCTCGCGGACCGCGGCCTCGACGGCGCGCAGACGCCCCTCGATGCGGTGCAGGTCGGCGGACGGCACGCGGCCCACCTCTTCCCAGCGGTCCTGGATCTGACGGAGCTGAGCCTTCGCGCGATCAATGTCGGTCACCGGCAGGATGGCCTCAGCGTCAACGAGGATCGCTTCCTTCGCGACGAGGTTGTCGCGGTACTCCGCGTCGGTGGCCTCATCCTTGGCGCGGCGAGCGTCGAAGAACACCTGCTGGGCGGCGCGGAAACGAGCCCACAGCGCGTCGTCTTCCTTACGCGAAGCGCGCGGGGCGGCCTTCCAGCGGTTCATGAGCTCACGGTACGCACCGGAGGTACGCGACCAGTCCACGGACGAGGACAGAGCCTCGGCCTCAGCGATCAGGGCTTCCTTCACTCGCTTAGCCTCGGACTGGGCCTGATCGAGCTGCGAGAAGAACTGGCGGCGGTGACGGTCGAACTGGGTGCGAGCGGAGGAGAAACGCTTCCACAGCTCATCCTCGATGGCCTTCTCCAGGCGCGGACCGCGGCGCTGCAGGTTCTTCCACTCGTCGAGGAGGTCGCGCAGGGTCTGACCCGACTGCTTCCAATGGGTCTTGGCGGGATCCTGGGCAACAATAGCCTCGGCGCGCTCAACGACGGAGGTGCGCTCGGCGAGAGCGGCAGCCTTGGCGGCCTTGCGCTCCTCGCGGGCGATTTCCTTGCGCTCCTCGGCGGCCTTCTCAACCGCCGCAACGCGCTCACGCAACGCCGGGATATCTCCGATGACGTTCGGGGAGGCGACCTGCTCGCGCAGCGTTGCGAGAGTCTGGTCGATATCGCGCGGGCTCAGCGTGCCCAGGCGATCCTCAAAAAGCTTGATGGTGGCTTCGAGGTCTGCGTAGCGACGCTCGTACAGAGCGTAGGGAGAAGCAGGAATGCCCTCGGGGAAGCCGCCGATAACGCGCTCCTCGTCTCCATCCTTGACATACACAGTGCCGTCCTCGCCGATACGGGCGAAGGGGTGCTCGGGCACCTCAGAAGCAGCGATCGTCGTCGAGACCGCGGCCTCCTCAATCGTCGACGGGGCAGCTTCGGGAGCGGTTTCGTTATTCGGAATCGGCGTCGTGGTCACGATATTCCTTCTGAGACGAGGGCTTACGCCCGGCGCGGGTGCGTGCCGATGTGACACACACTGCTAGTGTGTCACATCTAACGAGCAGGGGAAAGCTCATCACCCAAAAGGGGACGGATGTAACACCCTTTTCACGCGAATCGACGCAGGCCGCCCGCGCCTCGTCTATGAATCGGCGCCGATGCGCACCGCCTCGAAGACTCCGTCGACCCGACGAAGGGCGGACAGGACCGCGTTCAGGTGTCCGAGGTCGGCCAGTTCGAATGAGAAGTTACCCGAGGCGACCTGGTCACCGTCGGTCTTCAGCGCGGCGGCAAGAATGTTGACGCGATAGTCGGACAGCACGCGCGTCAGATCCGAGAGCAGTCCGCCGCGATCAAGGGCGCGCACCTCAATCTGCACGCGGAACGGAGCGCCCAGCCCCTTCTCGTTCCAGGACACGTCGACGAAGCGCTCGGGCTGCAGCTGTCCGAGACGCACAGCGTTCGCGCACGTACTGCGATGCACCGAGACACCCTGGCCTCGGGTAATGAAGCCGACGATGTCGTCTCCGGGCACCGGCGTACAGCACTTGGCGAGCTTGACCCAGATCTCGTTCGGACTCAGACCGGCGACGGTGATCGCCGCATCGCCCGAGGCCTCGGAGCGTGGCTTCTGAGAACCGGGGGTCACGGCCTCGGACAGCGTCTCCTCAGTGCCGTCTCCCCCACCCAGGTTGTCGACGAGCTTGGAGACGACGTTTTGCGCGGAGATATGGCCCTCGCCGACAGCTGCGTACAGGCCGGACACGTCCGGATAGCCGAAAGACGTCGCGACCGACAGGATCGACTCGTGGCTCATGAGGCGCTGGAGCGGCAGGTTCTGCTTGCGCATCGCGCGGGCAAGCGCCTCCTTTCCGGCCTCCACAGCTTCCTCGCGGCGCTCCTTCGAGAACCACGCCTTGATCTTGGAGCGCGCACGCGGAGAGGCGACAAAGGCCAGCCAGTCGCGCGAAGGTCCGGACTTATCCGACTTGGAGGTCACGACCTCGACCGTCTCGCCCGACTCGAGGCGCGTATCCAGGGAGACGAGGCGGCCGTTGACCTTCGCGCCCACCGTGCGGTGGCCGACCTCCGTGTGCACCGCATACGCGAAGTCGACGGGCGTCGAACGCGCCGGCAACACGATGACCTGGCCCTTCGGCGTAAACACGTAGACCTCGTCACCGGCGATCTCGTAGCGCAGCGAATCGAGGAACTCCTCAGGATCGCCCGTCTCGCGTTCCATCTCGACCAAAGCGCGCAGCCAGTTCGCCTGCTCGTCAGAGCTCATGCGGTCCGCATCGCCACTCGAGGCGTTGGGGTTCTGCTTGTACTTCCAGTGCGCGGCGACACCGTGCTCGGCGCGCTCATGCATGTCAAAAGTACGGATCTGAATCTCCACCGGCTTGCCGCCGGGTCCAATGACCGTCGTATGCAGCGACTGGTAGAGATTAAACTTCGGCATCGCGATGTAGTCTTTGAAGCGGCCGGGAATCGGGTTCCAGCGCCCATGCAGTGCCCCGAGCACGCCGTAGCAATCCTTGATCGACTCCACCAGGACGCGCACAGCCACCAGATCGAAGACCTCATCGAAGGCCTTTCCGCGCACGATCATCTTCTGGTAGATCGAGTAGTGGCTCTTCGGGCGGCCACTCACCGTCCCCTTCGTGCCCGAACGGCGCAGATCCTCTTCGATCTGGTCGATGACATCGCGCAGGTATTCCTCGCGCTGTGGTGCCCTCTCCGTGACGAGGCGGTCGATCTCCTCGTAGATCTCCGGGTACAGCGTCTTAAACGACAGCTCCTCAAGCTCCCACTTCACCATGTTCATGCCGAGGCGATGAGCCAGGGGCGCGTAAATCTCCAGCGTCTCCTTCGCCTTCTTTGCCGCCGACTTGGCAGGCACGAAACGCCACGTGCGGGCATTGTGCAGGCGATCGCCGAGCTTGATGAGCAGAACGCGAATATCGCGGCTCATCGCGACAAGCATCTTGCGCAGCGTCTCGGACTGGGCAGCGGCCCCGTAGTGCACCTTATCGAGCTTGGTGACACCGTCAACGAGGTTGGCGATCGCCTCGCCATACTCGGCAGCGAGCTGTTCGAGCGTGTAGTCCGTGTCCTCAACCGTGTCATGCAGCAGCGCTGCGACAAGCGTCGGGGTCGTCATGCCCATCTCCGCCAGGATGGTCGCAACGGCGACCGGATGGGTGATATACGGTTCACCGGACTTGCGCATTTGCCCGCGGTGGTGTTCCTCGGCAGTGCGGTAGGCCCGCTCGACGACACTGATATCCGCCTTCGGATGGTTCGCCCGCAAGGCGCGCACAAGCGGCTCAATCTCGGGGATTGTGGCGCGTCCGCGTGAGCCAAACCAAACGAGGCCAGAGCGCACTCGGGAACCGGCCGCGGGAAGTGCGGATCCTGAAGTCATGTCGTCGCTGCTCATGGCCCCATGATAGCGACGAACGAGCGGGTCCGGGGATCGTGGCGATCCCGGGACCCGCTCGTTGTCAAGAAACGACGCTTAGAGGTGTAGCGCGCTCTCCACCGTGACGTCCGTCAGCACCGAGCGACCGCCCAGCGCATCGAGTTCCAGGAGAACGGCCACGGCCTCGACGGACGCACCGCACTGACGCAACAGCTTCACCGCCGCGTTCGCGGTGCCGCCCGTCGCGAGCACGTCGTCAATGATGAGGACGCGCTGGCCCTCGTGGACCGACTCGGGGTGCATTTCCATGCGCGCCGTGCCGTACTCGAGTTCGTAATCGACGCCGATCACCTGGCCGGGCAGCTTGCCGGCCTTGCGGATCGTCAGCATTCCGAGGCCAAGCTCGGCGGCCACGGGGGCGCCGAGGATGAAGCCGCGCGATTCAAGACCCGCGACTGCGTCGATGCGACCCTCGTAGCGAGCGCCGATCAGCTCAACCAGTTCCTTGAATGCCGGGCCGTTCGCAAACAGCTCCGTGATATCGCGGAACAGGACGCCAGGTTCCGGAAAATCCGGGATTTCCAGCATGTTGCTTCGCACCAGAGTGGCGATGCGCTCGCCAAGCTCACCGATCATCGATGATTCTTCTTCCTGTGGGGCTGGTTCTCGTTGCCCAGGCGCTTGCCGGGCTTGATAGGAGCCACCTTCACCGATGCGGAGGCGCCCGGCGTATCAGCGGCGTGGCGGCCCTGACGTGCCCGGTCGACGGCCGCGTTGTGCTCGCGGGTCTTATCCGACAGCTCCTGGAAGGTCACCAGGAGCGGCGACGCGATGAAGATCGACGAGTAGGTACCGGCGATCATACCGACGAACAGGGCCAGCGAGATATCCACCAGGGTACCCGGGCCAAGGGCCACGGAACCGATGATCAGAATCGCGCCGACAGGGAGAAGCGCCACAACCGAGGTGTTGATCGAACGAACCATCGTCTGATTGACTGCGAGGTTCACGTACTCGGCGAAGGTGTAGTGCTTCTGCTCGTAGACGTCCGAGGTCAGCTCACGCACCTTGTCGAAGACGACGACGGTGTCATAGAGCGAGTAACCCAGAATCGTCAGGAAGCCGATCACGGTCGCGGGCGACACCTCGACCTGCAGGATCGCGAACACGCCGATGGTGACGGCGATGTCGTGCACAAGCGCGAGCAGCGCAGACGCTGCCATGCGCCACGAGCGGAAGTACACCGTCATCAGCAGGGCGACGAGCGCCATGAAGATGACGAGCGACTGAGCGGCCTTCGTGGTGACCGAGGACCCCCAGGAGGGGCCGATCGAAGAGGACTGCACCTCGGTCGTATCCACGCCGTAGGCGCTGGCCAGCGCGTCACGCATCTGAGCGGTCTGCGCGGAATCCAGGGACGTCGTCTGGATGCGCACCGAATCCGAACCCACGCGGGTCACCTTCGGGGCACCCTCGACGAGGCCGGTGGAGGTTACTGCGTGCGAGGCGAAAGACTCGCTCTGGTCGCTCACGTGAGCGACATCGAACTGAGAGCCTCCGGTGAACTCAATCGAGCGGTTCAGGCCCAGGATCGCGACGAGCGCGAAACCGAGAACGAGCACCGCGGCGGCGAGGCCGACGAAGACCTTACGCTTGGGAACGACAGCATAGGACTTGTCGCCCGAGTACAGGGCGTTACCCCACTGAGCAAAACTCATCATGTCAGTTCTCCTCTTCCTCGGTCACGCCTGCGGCGCCATCCGTCGTTTCGGCTGAAGCGTCGTCGACGGTCTCTTCCTCGGCCTTCGCGGCGGCGAGGCGGGCGGCACGGCGGCGCTCGGCAATCGACAGACCGTCGCCAGCCTCGTCGTCGTTGTCCTTCGCCGTCGCGGATTCACCGCGCACAACCACGCGTCCGCGACCCGCGTACACGAGAGCATTCTTCGCACCCAGGTGCTCGGGATCCAGACCCGACAGCTTGTGGCCCTCGCCGAAGAAGCGAGTCCGGATCAGCAGCTCCATCATCGGGTGGGTGAACAGGAAGATCACCGCGATGTCGATAACTGTCGTGATACCGAGGGTGAAGGCGAAGCCCTGAACGCCACCGACGGCGAGCAGGTAGAGGACCACGGCCGCAACCAGGTTGACGGCGTCGGAGACCAGGATGGTGCGCTTGGCGCGATCCCAGCCCTCTTCGACGGCGGCGCGCAGCGGTCGTCCGTCTCGGACCTCGTCTCGAACACGTTCGAAGTAGACGATGAACGAGTCCGTGGTGACGCCGATGGCCATAATCAGACCGGCGACGCCTGCCAGCGACAGGCGGTAGCCCATCGCCCACGACAGCAGCGTGATCACCAGGTAGGTGATGACCGAGGCAACGACCAGCGAACCGGCGGAAATGATCGCGAGGCCGCGGTACTGCCAAATCAGGTAGAGGATGACCAGCAGGAAGCCGATGAGAGCCGCCCACAGACCGACGGTCAGGTGGTCCGTACCGATCGTCGCAGAAATCTGCTGCTCGGACTCAACCTCGAAGTTCAGCGGCAGCGAGCCGAACTGCAGCTGGTTAGCCAGAGCAGTCGCGGACTGCGCAGTGAAGTTACCGCTGATCTGCGCCTCACCGTTGGGGATGATGGCCTGCATAGACGGAGCGGTAATCACGGTTCCATCGAGAACGACCGCGAACGAGTTACGGTCCGGAGTGCCACGATAGGACGCCCCCTGGGGGTCCGAATCGTGGTAGCCGTACAGGATTGTGGAGGTGTCCTTGAACTTCTCGGTGCCGTCGTGGTTGAACTGCAGCGACACGATCCACTGGCCGGTCGACTGACCGTTATTGTTGCGTGCGATGGCCGCAGCAGCAGTCGTCAGATCCGAGCCGGGAACGGCCACGGGGCCCAGGATGTACTTGACCTGGCCGGACTCGTCGCAGGCGGCGTAGGGCTTGTCGGCGGGCCCCTCGACGCGCTTCACATCGGCGGATGCCGAGCAATCGAGCGTCAGGAAGTCGTACATGACCTGCTCGGTCACCCAGGCGAGATCCGAAGCGTTCTCGGGAGTCGTCGCGGGGGTGTCGGACAGGACGCCGTCGCCGTCCGCGTCGGCAGCGCCGCGCGCAGTCGCCTCATCCAGGGCGGTGGACTGGACACCAGACTGAGCAGCATCAGCCGCGCCGGTGCCACTCTGCTCACCCGACTGAGCACCGGACTGCTCACCCGACTGGGCACCGCTCTGTTCGCCGGACTGCGCACCCGACTGAGGGTTATCCACCTTCGGCTGCTGCTGATTCTGGAGAACGCCCTGCGCGGGCCCGATGCGCAGCACGGGGCGGAAGTTCATCTGCGAGGACGAACGGATCAGATCCAGCTGCTCCTGGGACGGGGTGCCGGGAATCGACACCATGATGTTGGAGCTACCCATCGAGGAGATCTCGGACTCGGACACGCCGGAGGCGTCAATACGATTACGAATAATCGAGATCGCCTGCGTGATGTCTTCCTCGGTGATCGCACGCTGCCCCTCCGACGTCGGGGTCGGGGTCAGGATCAGCTGGGTACCACCCTTGAGGTCAAGGGCCAGGTCAGGGTATGGGGATACGCCCTTGGCAAGGTGCCCGATCGCAAGTGCCGCGCACGCCGCCACGATGGCGACGGTCAGGGTCACGAGCGCGCGCACGGGGCGTCGTTTGTGTGATGCCACGGTTCTACTTTCCGTTCAGCCTTGAGTTACTTCTGCTGCTCGTCGGTGTCGCGCACGTCAAAAGACTGGGCGTCTTCCTGATCGAGGCCGAGGACGGATGCGTCCTCCTCGACGGTCTCTGCCTCGTCGGCGTCCGCTTCAGCCTGCTCCGCGTCAGCGAGCGGCGGCTGGCCACCGATCTCGGCGATGAATTCACGTTCCCAGTACATCTCATGTCCGTCGGAGGTCTCCAGGACGACGATGTCGCCGTCCAGGTCCACGAAACGACCCCAGAAGCCCACGCGGGTACGCACCCATTCTCCGGGGGTGACGGCTGCGAGCTGGTCACGCTTTTCCTGTTCCAGCTTCTGCATCTGCTGCCTGCGGGAGCGCGAGCTCCACATCATGAAGACGATGAGGAAAGCTGCCATGATCAGGAGCATGTAGTTGTTCATAAAGGCTGATTCACTTTCGATGACGGTCTAGCGCTTCGAGCGCACTTTGCCAGTCTAATGCCCGAGCAGGGTTTTAGCCTAAGCGATCAAGGTGTGGCGCGGCGCGAGACGCCACCGGAGCCGTTTTGACACTCCGCATGTGCCCGCGGCCTGCACGGATGGGGAGGAGGCCCACTCCCCTAGTCAAAGAGGCCACCGTCCGGTGCCGGCGGAGTGAGGCCGAGGTGGGCCCATGCCTTGGGGGTTGCCATGCGTCCGCGGTTGGTGCGCACGAGGAAGCCTTCGCGCACGAGGTAGGGTTCCGCGACCGTTTCGACGGTTTCTGCTTCCTCGCCGATCGTCACCGACAGGGTCGTCAGGCCGACGGGACCACCGGCGAAACGACGGCAGATGGCCTCGAGGACCGCGCGGTCGAGGCGGTCGAGGCCGGAGGGGTCAACTTCGAAGAGCTCGAGGGCACCGCGCGCAGCCTCAAGGGTCAGCTGCCCGTCGCCGTGCACCTGGGCGTAGTCGACAACGCGACGCAGCAGGCGGTTCGCGATACGAGGCGTTCCACGCGAACGCGAGGCGATCTCGTGGGCGGCCTGCGCGTCAATGGGCGAACCCAGCAGCGAGGCGGAACGGGTGACCACCGACTGCAGCTCATCGGTCTCGTAGAACTCGAGATGGGCTGTGAAGCCGAAGCGGTCGCGCAGCGGCGCGGGGAGCAGGCCCGAACGCGTCGTCGCGCCCACGACCGTAAAGGGCGGAAGGGTGAGCGGGATCGACGTCGCGCCGGGTCCCTTACCCACGACGACGTCGACACGGAAGTCCTCCATGGCGAGATACAGCATTTCCTCGGCGGTTCGCGCGAGGCGGTGGATCTCGTCAATGAAGAGGATGTCGCCCTCTTGGAGGCCGGAAAGAATCGCGGCAAGGTCACCAGCGTGCTGGATCGCGGGGCCGGAGGTCAGTCGCAGGGACGTTCCCATCTCGGCGGCGATGATCATTGCCAGCGTCGTCTTGCCGAGTCCCGGAGGGCCCGCAAGCAGGACGTGGTCGGGGCTGGCCGAACGCATCCGCGCGGCGTCAAGCACGAGCTGCAGCTGGCCTCGCACGACGCGCTGGCCCACGAACTCCGAGAGCTTCTTGGGGCGCAGCGCGGCCTCGGCTGCCCGCTCGAGTTCCCCGGCGTCGGGGGCCACGATGCGCATCGCATCAACGTCGAAACCGGAATCCATCTGATCAGCCACGTCCGCCTCCCAGCGTCACGAGGGCGGCGCGCAGCATGTCGGATGCGCCAAGACCACTGCCCGCGAGTTTCTCGACGGCCTTGGCAGCCTGAGCCTCGGACCAACCCAGTCCGACCAGGGCAGCGCTGACCTCGGAAGCCACGGCGTCCTCGGTGGGCGCGGAAGCAGTGGCGGCTTCTCCACTCGGCAGGGCTGCCGGGGTGCCCAGCTTGTCGCCGATTTCGAGGGCCATGCGCTGAGCTGACTTCTTTCCCACACCGGGGATCCGCTGGAGAGCCGTGAGGTCCTGGTCGCGCACAGCGCGGCGCAGATCATCGGGACGCAGGACCGCCAATGCGGCGAGCGCGATCTTCGGTCCGATGCCCGACACCGACAGCAGCTTCGTGAACACATCACGCTCGTCCGCAGACTCAAAACCGTACAGCGTCATCGAGTCTTCGCGCACGATCATCGACGTGAACACGGTCATCTCCTGATCGCGCGAGGCGCCCTGCGCAAAAGCGGGCGTCACGTGCACGCGGAAGCCGATGCCTCCCACCACGATATCGATGTGGTCGAGGCCGACGCTCGCGACTGTACCGCGCAGAATGGAGATCACTGCATTCCTTTCGTTCATGGGTCACCCGCGCATGCGGGCGAACATATGTACGATTCTAGCCGCGCCTACGCCTCGGATCGACGGCACCCGTTCGGCGTTGCGCGGCCTGGGCCTCGGCCCATGCCTTTTGGGCAGGCGTCATGGATCCGCGCGCGGTCAGGCGACCCGAGATCGAAACGGCGACCGACGAGTCCTCGGGGGCGCCGAGCAAGCCTGTCCCCCGCCACGCGTGCGTAATCGCAATGGCAAGAGCGTCTGCGGCGTCCGCGGGCTTAGGAGCCTTGGCGAGGCCAAGGATGCGCGCGACCATCGCCTGCACCTGCGCCTTGTCCGCATTTCCGTTACCAGAAACGGCGGACTTCACCTCGGAGGGCGTGTGGACAGCCATCGGCAGGCCGGCACGACCGACGCATGTCATCGCCGCACCCATGACCTGCATCGTGGTGGTCACCGACTGGAGATTGTCCTGCGCGAAGACACGTTCGATGGCGACGACCTCTGGCTCGTAGCGCTCGATGACGCTGTCGATCGCGTCCGCGATCGTGCGCAGCCGGAAGTGCGTCGCCAGGTCCTTATCGGTACGGGCGACACCGACGTACACGAGCGAGGCGCGCCGCGACGCATCGACGTCAACGACGCCGATGCCGCAGCGCGTCAGGCCCGGGTCGATGCCCATGACGCGCATCAGGCGCGCGCCACCATATCGACGAACATCGCGTGAATCCGATCGTCTCCGCCCACCTCAGGATGGAAGGATGTCGCCATGACGTTGCCGCTGCGCACGCCGACAATCGGGCCATCGGCGCTATTTCCGGCGCGCGCGATGACCTCGACGCCCTCGCCCACCGACTCGACCCACGGAGCGCGAATGAACACGGCGTGGAAGGGACCTCCCTCAACGCCCTCAACGTCCAGGTCCTCCTCGTAGGAGTCGACCTGACGACCGAAGGCGTTACGGCGCACGACCATGTCGAGCGCGCCGAAAGAACGCTGGTCCTCACGTCCATCCAGGATCGACGACGCGAGCATAATCATACCCGCGCACGTGCCGTAGACCGGCAGGCCGGAAGCGATCCGGTCGTTGAGCGTGTCAAACAGACCGAAGGAGAGCAGGAGGTTCGACATGGTCGTCGACTCGCCGCCCGGGATGACCAGGCCGTCGACCTGGTCGAGCTCGGAAACCCTGCGCACAAGCAGCGCGCGGGCGCCGGAGTTTTCCAGCGCCCGCACGTGCTCTGCGACGTCGCCCTGCAGGGCGAGAACGCCGATGGTCACCATCCGCGCTCCGCGAGGCGGTGATCGACCGGCAGGTCGTCGACGTTGATGCCGACCATGGCCTCGCCCAGGCCACGCGAGACCTCGGCGATGACGGACGGATCGTCATAGAAGGTGGTGGCCTTGACGATGGCGGCCGCGCGCTTGGCGGGGTCACCGGACTTGAAGATACCCGAGCCAACGAAGACGCCCTCGGCGCCCAGCTGCATCATCATGGCGGCGTCGGCGGGGGTGGCAATGCCACCGGCCGTGAAGAGCACGACGGGGAGGCGTCCCTCGCGGGCGACCTCGGCGACGAGCTCGTAGGGGGCCTGCAGTTCCTTGGCCGCAACGTAGAGTTCGTCCTCGGGCAGGGAGGTCAGGTGGCGGATCTCGTCGCGGATCTTACGCATGTGCGTCGTCGCGTTCGAGACGTCGCCGGTACCGGCCTCACCCTTGGAGCGGATCATGGCCGCGCCCTCGTTGATGCGGCGCAGCGCCTCACCGAGGTTGGTCGCACCGCAGACGAAGGGAACCGTGAAGTTCCACTTGTCGATGTGGTGGCTGTAGTCGGCGGGGGTCAGGACCTCGGACTCGTCGATGTAGTCGACGCCGAGGGACTGCAGGACCTGCGCCTCGACGAAGTGACCGATGCGGGCCTTGGCCATCACGGGGATGGACACGGCCTCGATGATGCCTTCGATCAGGTCGGGGTCGGACATGCGGGCCACGCCACCCTGGGCGCGGATGTCGGCGGGGACGCGCTCGAGGGCCATGACGGCCACGGCACCCGCATCCTCGGCGATCTTCGCCTGCTCGGGGGTGACGACGTCCATGATGACGCCGCCCTTGAGCATCTGGGCCATGCCACGCTTGACCTGCGGGGTGCCGACCTCGCGCTTAGCGGTCGAATCGCTCATGTTCACTCCTGCTCTTCCAGCTGGGCACGAACCTCGTCCGACAGGGACATGTTCGTGTAGATGTTCTGCACGTCATCGGAGTCCTCAAGGGCGTCGATGAGCTTGTTGACCTTGAGGGCACCCTCGAGATCGAGCTCGACCTCGGTGGAGGCGACGAACTGGACTTCGGCGGAGTCGTAGTCGATGCCGGCATCCTGCAGGGCGCTGCGCACGGCGACAACGTCCTTGGGGTCGGATTCGACGACGAAGAGCTCGCCGGCGTCCTCGACCTCTTCGGCACCCGCGTCCAGGACGGCCATCATGATGGATTCCTCGTCCACACCGTCGGCGGCGGGCACCTCAACGATGCCGCGACGAGAGAACAGGTAGGCCACCGAACCGGGGTCGGCCAGCGAGCCGCCGTGGCGGGTGAAGCCCAGGCGAACGTCGGAGGCGGCGCGGTTGCGGTTGTCGGTCAGACACTCCACCAGGAAGGCGACGCCGTTGGGGCCGTAGCCCTCGTACATGATGGTCTCGTAGTTGGCGCCACCGGCCTCGGCACCGGAGCCACGCTTGACGGCGCGGTCGATGTTGTCGGCGGGAACCGAGTTCTTCTTCGCCTTCTGGATGGCGTCGTACAGGGTCGGGTTGCCAGCGGGGTCGCCGCCGCCCGTGCGAGCTGCAACCTCAATGTTCTTGATGAGGCGCGCGAAGAGCTTGCCGCGCTTGGCGTCAATAGCGGCCTTCTTGTGCTTGGTGGTCGCCCACTTAGAGTGTCCCGACATCACTTCTCCCTGTTGGGTGGATAGATACCGCCATATTCTAACGCGCTTGCGGCCCCCATCCGCATCCGGGCGGGCGTCACGTGGACAAACGTAAACACACTCACAGGAACGATGAACGAGGCCGGGGCCTCATCCGCGGGCTCGTGACCTACCGGGCGGGCGGGGTCAGCACCGCGCGCAGAGCGCAGTTCGAAGGGGCCAGATTCTCCCAGGTTCCGTCGAAGACGAGGATGAGAGCCGTCGCGGTCGGTACGCCGCGGGCTACCTCTCCCCGATCATTCTCGCGCGCCAGCACGTAACCGGCGCCGGAGATAGTGGGCTCGTGACCGACGATGAGTGCACTACTGCCCTCGAAAGTGCGAGCCAGGGTGAGGATGTCCTCCTCGTCGGCGTTGTAGACACCGCGGTCGAACCAGCTCTCACGAATCGACACGCGCTGACTGATCTGAGCGAACGTCTGCTGGGCGCGCATCGCGTCCGAGCACACCGCGACATCGAATGCGCCGATCTCGCGGGATAAGACGCCTCCGAGGCGCGCGGCCTGATCGACGCCCGCGTGCGTGAGGGGGCGAGTGTGATCGGGGTATGAATATGCGGCCTGCGCGTGGCGAACGAGAACGAGGGTTGGCATACTTCCAAGCGTAACCGCACGGGGAGGACACCATGGCACTGGGAGTCGAAGCCGCTTCGGGCATCTGCTCGGCGCGTGAATGCACGAACGCCGCGACCTATCGGATCGACTGGCGCAATCCTGCGATCCACCGCGGGCGCACGAAGACGTGGCTCGCGTGCGAGGACCACCTGTCGTACCTGGAGAACTACTTCAAATACCGCTCGTTCCCTTTCGAGGTGTCAGCCTTTGCTGCACCCGATCAGGAGCAGCATCAAGACCACTGATCGAGGGGACGGTCGTTCCAGGTCAGGGCGCGGAGTCCCTTCGCCAGCTCGTCCGCGGAGGCCGGGGTGAAGTCGGGTGCCCACTCGAAGGTCGACGTGCCCGTGTTGGACATAAAGTGCTTGGAGACGAGGTCCTCGTCGATGTCGGTGGACAGCCACGTGGCCAGGAGGCGCGTGAGGGCGCCGTGGATGACGAACACCGCGACGGCCTCGTCCCCCGCGTTCTCACGAGCGGCCAGTCCCACTCGGCGCACGGTCTCCAGCGAGCGGGCCAGGGCTTCGCGCCCGCTCTCGCCGCCGGGCATGCGATTATCCAAATCCCCGGCGCACCACGACAGGGTCGTGCGCACGTAGAGCGACTGCGATGCCGGGTCGGCCGCCATTTCGAGGTCGCCAGAGCGGAGCTCGCGGATGCCGGGGTGCACCTGCGGGGTCAGCCCGTAGGCGCACGCCAGCGGGGCCGCGGTCAGCCGCGTGCGATGCAACCCGGATAGCGCGATGACGGTGGGAGGCGGCGCAACCTCAGACTCCCATCGATCCGCGAGGCGCTGGGCCTGGAGGAGTCCTTCGGGAGTCAGCCCAAGGCCGGGGCGCACCGTATCGAGCGCGCCAAGGCGATTCGCGGGGGTCTGTCCGTGCCGTACCAGCACAATCTTCACTGCTGCTCCCAGAAAAGTCGTTCCATGACGGCGCGCGCTTTGCGTCCAGCGCGCAGCCAGTCGTCTTCGAGGGCGTTCAGCCCGCCGCTACCGTACCCGAGGATGGCTGCGAGGGCACGTAGCTCCGCGCTGTCACGAGGCAAGACGTCGAGCTTCACACCGCTCATGCGCCCGCTCGCCAGCGTGTTGGCCGCGCGAATGCGAGTGGCCATGTCCCAGGCATCAAGAAGAGTCTGCGCGTCTTGAGCGCTGATCAGCTCGTGCTCCCGGGCGCTCAGGATCGCCTGCGTCGTCGAGGGCGTACGCAGTGCGGGGTTGTTCATTCCGGCACGCATCTGGATGAGCTGGATCGTCCACTCCACGTCCGTGAGGCCACCGGGGCCGAGCTTCACGTGGCGAGAGGGCTCGATGCCGCGCGGCAAACGCTCGTTCTCCATGCGGGCTTTCAGCAAGCGAATATCTCGCACATCCGACTCGCTCACTCCCCCATAGGCAAGCTCATCAAAAAGTTCCCGTGCAGCATCGGCGAGGCTTCCCTCACCGATCGGGCGCGCACGCACCGCCGCTTGGCGCTCCCAGGTGGAGGCCCACCGCTGCGCGTACTCACGATGCGACTCGATCGTGCGGCTCATCGGGCCGTTCTTACCCTCGGGTCGCAGGTCAAGGTCGACGACAATGCCCAGCTGGTTGGTCGCCGAGCCGAGGAGGTTCTTCACGCGGTTGACGATCGTCGTCGCGCTGGCTGCCGCCTCCGCCTCGGTGGTACACCCGACAGCCTCGTGCAGGGCAATCACGTCGGCGTCCGAGGCGTACGAGCACTCGCGTCCGCCGTAGCGGCCCATCGCGACGAACACGACGGCCGCCCGCTGCTCGCCCCACCGCTCAGCTTCCTCCCGCTGCGCGATGGCGAGGGCTCCGAGAATTGCCGCATCCGTGGCGTCGGCGATCGCGTTCCCACGAGGATCGACGCCGTCCAGCAGGTCGCTCATCGCGCAGCGCGTCAACTCGCGGGTGCGCACGGCGCGGACGCGAGCGGCGGCCTCCGTCGCGTCGTCGTGGCGATCAATGAGGGCTGCCACTTCACGAGCGAGCCGATGCGGCTCGCGCGGCGCCAGCTCACCATCGTCGTCGAGCCAGGCTACGGCCTCGGGACGCTTGGCGAGCGCCTCTGCAATCCAGCGGGAGTTCGGAAGCATGGTCGTGAGCCTGTGGGCGGCGACGCCCGAGTCGCGCAGGAGCGCGAGGTACCAGTGCGAGTCTCCGATATCCTCGGACAGGATGCGGAAGTTCAACAGGCCCATGTCGGGGTCGGCCCCTCCGGCGAGCCACGAGATGAACACCGGAAGCAGGTGACGCTGGATCGCGGCGCGCCTGCTCGTTCCCTGTGTGAGGGCTCCAATGTGCGTGAGCGCTCCCGCCGGATCCCGGTAGCCGATAGCAGCCAGTCGGTCGCGCGCACCATCCGCGTGCAGGGACACCTCGTCCTCGCTCAGCGACGCAGTCGCGGCGATGATCGGGCGATAGAAGACGTCCTCGTGCAAAGCGCGCACGCGAGTGCGCACCTCGTCGATAGCAGCACTGATCGACTCCGCATCCGCGAAGCGAGCGGTCCCCATCGCACGCCCGAGGACAAGCAGCTCCCGGTCCTTATCGGGAATCAGGTGCGTGCGACGCATGCGGGGCAGCTGAGTGCGGTGTTCGACAGCGCGCAGGAAGCGGTAGCACGAGGCGAGCTGTTGCGCGTCACTGCGCGCGATGTAGCCACCCTCGCGCAACGCCTCAATCGCCTCGAGCGTCGACCTCACGCGCAGGAAGGCATCGGTGCGACCGTGAACAAGCTGGAGCAGCTGAACCGTGAACTCAACGTCACGCAGGCCCCCGCGCCCGAGCTTGAGCTCACGCGACGCATGCGAACGCGAGATATTGTCCTCGACGCGACGGCGCATCGCGCGCGCCGCCTCGACGAATCCCTCGCGCGTCGCAGCGCTCCACACGTAGGGCTGTGCGGCTTCCTCAAAGGCACGCCCGACGGTCTCGTCCCCCGCACAGGCGCGCGCCTTGAGCAGCGCCTGGAACTCCCACGTCTGCGCCCACTTGTCCCAATACTGGCGGTAGGACTCGACGGTGCGCACGAGCGCTCCGTTGCGCCCCTCGGGCCGTAGGTTCGCATCAACCGTCCACAGCGGCGCTTCGGTTCCGGGTCCCGAGCAGGCGGATGCCGTCGCCGCAGCAAGGCGCGTCGCGACCTCGAGGGCCACGCGTTCATCCCCGTCTGCCCCGGCCTCGGCGACGTAGACGACGTCGACGTCGGAGATGTAGTTGAGTTCCCGTGCCCCCGTCTTACCCATCGCGATGATGGCGAAGGGGATACGCCCCTGCGGGTCGATGTCCCGCCTCGCCAGTGCGAGGCCGGCCTCAAGGGTCGCGTCGACCAGGTCGGCGATGCGCCGACCGACCTCGGGCATGAAGCCTTCAGGATCATCGCTCGTCAGGTCATCGGCGGCCAGGTACAGCAGGACCTGGCGATACGCGCCGCGCAGATCGTCCACCCGGGCGTCCTCAGAGGCGACGAAGGCGCCGCGCTCCCCTCGCGTCGCAGCCACGGACGCGAGCATCACGCGCGCAGCCTCGCCGGGATCCTCCCACGTCGATCGAGCACGGCCGGGCTGGGCAATGATGTAATCGCCCAGCCACTGGCTGCCACCCAGGACGGCGCACAGGCGAGCGCGCGCACGCGAATCATCGACGAGTCCCCGCACGAGGCCGGAGTCCGCCTCGTGCAGACGGATCGCTGCCAGCAAGGCCTGATCGGGGTCGGCACTGGCTCCCAGGTCCGCCGCCCATACCTCGGCTCCACCCGGAAGCTCCTCGAAAAAGTCGAGGGCTCGGCGAGGGTCCAGGAATCCGGCAAACCGAAGTTCGTCAGGTGTCACCGGGGAACAACCTTCAGGAATTGCTCGAGCTCCTGGCGAGTAATCTGCTGGCGGTATTCCGTCCATTCCTTGCGCTTGTTTCGGATGACGTAGTCGAACACCTGCTCGCCGAGCGTGGAGGCCACCAGATCGGAACCCTTCATGGCACGCACGGCGTCCGCCAACGAGGCAGGCAGGGCGTGAATGCCCATAACCTGACGTTCGCGATCCGACAGGTCCCACACATTGTCCTCGGCCTCTGGCATCAGCTCCATCTTCTTCTCGATGCCCTCGAGCCCAGCCGCGATCAGGACGGCGAACGCCAGGTAGGGGTTCGCGCTCGGATCGGGGGCACGGTACTCGATACGCGCTGCCGCGGCCTTCTTCGGCTTGTAGAGCGGAACGCGCACGAGAGCCGAGCGATTCAAGTGGCCCCAGCACACGTAGGAGGGAGCCTCTCCCCCGCCCCACAGGCGCTTGTAGGAGTTGACATGCTGGTTGGTGATGGCCGCGATCTCCTCGGCGTGCGCGAGAAGGCCAGCGATAAACTGACGCCCCGTCGTGGACAGGCGATACTGGCCCGCAGGAGAGAAGAACGCATTTTCTTCGCCCTCAAACAGCGACAGGTGCGTGTGCATACCCGAGCCGGGGTGCTCAATGAAAGGCTTGGGCATGAACGTCGCAACAAGCTCCTCGCGTAGCGCGACCTCCTCAATGAGGGTGCGGGCAGTCATGATGTTATCCGCTGCGCGCACGGGGTCAACGGCTCGCAGGTCAATCTCGTTTTGCCCCGGCCCACCCTCGTGGTGCGAGAACTCGACCGGAATCGCCATGTCCTCGAGCATGCGCACGGCGCGGCGGCGGAAGTCGTTCGAATCGCCGCGCGCCACGTGGTCGAAGTAGCCAGCCTGATCGACGGGGATCATGCGATCGGGCGTCACAGGCTGACGCAGGAGGTAAAACTCGATCTCCGGGTGAATCATGACCCGGAACCCGGCGTCGGCGGCGCGCTCCACGGCGCGCTCGAGAACCCCTCGAGGATCCGAGGGAGCCGGGCGGCCGTCAGGCATGAGGACGTCGCAGAACATGCGGGCAACCGGGTCCTCGTTAGAACGCCACGGAAGCAGCTGGAACGTCGACGCATCCGGCTTGAGCAGCATGTCCGACTCGTAGACGCGCGTCAGGCCTTCGACGGCCGACCCATCGAAGCCAATCCCCTCACTGAACGCCTCCTCGAGCTCACCGGGGTCGATCGAGATCGACTTCAAGACGCCCGCAACATCCGTGAACCACAAACGGATAAAGCGAATATTCTTCTGCGCGACCTCGCGCAGCACGTATTCCTGATGCGAATCCACCGGTATCCTCCCGTTGAGAAAAGAACGGGCCGACCGCAGGGACTGCGGTCGGCCCGGCATGGCTTCAGTCTACTTGCCCAGGTTGAAACCCTTCGAGATGGATTCCAGTGCGCCGGTGAGATCCGAGGGCAGCATCCACAGCTTGGACGCCTGGCCGTCTGCGATCTTCGGCAGCATTTCGAGGTACTTGTAGGACAGGAGCTCCGGCGTCGCCTTACCGGCATTGATGGCCGCAAAGACCGTCTGAATGGCTTCAGACTCACCCTGTGCGCGCAGGATCTGCGCCTGGCGGGCACCCTCGGCCTGGAGAATCAGGGCTTCCTTCTGACCCTTGGCCTGAAGAACCTGAGCCTCCTGCTGGGCAGACGCGGCCAGAACGGCGGCCTGCTTGGCACCCTCGGCCTTCTTGATCTGGGCCTCACGCTCAGCCTCGGCCGTCAGAATCGTCGCACGCTTGGTGCGCTCGGCGGTGATCTGCTGCTCCATGGCGGCCAGGACTCGCGGCGGCGGCTCGATGGACTTGAGCTCCACGCGGGTCACGCGAATGCCCCACGGGCCCGTGGCCTCATCAAGGACGCCACGCAGCTGCTTGTTGATCGACTCACGCGAGGTCTGCGTCTGCTCCAGGTCGAGGGAGCCGATCAGGTTACGCAGCGTCGTCGCGGTCAGCTGCTCGATCGCCTGCAGGAAGTTAGCGACCTCGTAGGTCGCGCTGCGCGGATCCGTGATCTGGAAATAGATGACGGAGTCGATCGAGACCATCGCCTGGTCGGCGGTGATGACGGGCTGCGGCGGGAAGTTCGCGACCTGCTCACGCAGATCGATACGAGCGGCAACGCGGTCCACGAAGGGGACCAGCAGGTGGAAACCACCCTGCATGACCGCCTGGAACCGACCGAGGCGCTCCACAACGTACGCCTGCGACTGCGGAACGATCCGCACTGCGCGGGCGAGCGAAACCACGACGAAAACGACGAGAGCAAGCACCACGATGAACGCGATGTTACCGATGATGTTTCCTGAATTCACAGCGTCTTTCCTTTCTTACGTCGATGAAAATACAAGATGTGCGGGATCAGGAGATCGAGTCTCCGTACGGATGCGTCGGAGCCGCAGAGGCCGGGTTGAGGGCACTCACGACGGCGGTTGCACCGTCGATGCGGTCAACACGAACCTCGGCGCCAACGGGCAGCGTGGGCCCCTCAGTGCGCGCGCTCCACTCTCCACCGGAAAACTGGATACGCCCGTGGCGCTCTCCCACGGCCTCGGTCACGTATCCGGTCTTGCCAATCAGACCGTCAGTGTTGCTCGGAACGTAACCGCTGGACCGGTCGATACGCCCTTTCAGGAAGGGACGCAGGATGACCAGGAGGGCAATCGACACAACAATGAAGACAATGACCTGAATCGTCAGGTTTGCGCCGAAAGCGCCCGCGATACCGGCGGCCAACGCGCCGATCGCAAACATGAGGAAGACGAAGCTCACGCTCATGACCTCGACGATTCCGCAGACGAGGGCACCGAGAATCCACAGCCACCACATACCGCTCACGCTCCTATTCTCACGCGCTCACGCCGCGCGCCCACCAGCGCCCGTCGGTGTTGCCAGCGAGCAGCGGCATGCCGTACACCTCGGACAGTTTGACACCCGTCAGGACGTCTTCAATCGGCCCCTGGTGAGTGATCACGCCGTTGGACATGATCGCGCAGTGCGTGACGCCTGCGGGGATCTCTTCGATCTGATGCGTCACCAGGATGACCTGCGGGGACTTCGAACCCTGCATGATCTCCGACAGAGCGGCGATCAGCAGCTCGCGAGCACCCAGGTCGAGGCCCGAGGTCGGCTCGTCGAGGATGAGCACCTCAGGGTCGGTCATGAGGGCGCGCGCCAGCAGCACGCGCTGGGCCTCGCCCTCGGACAGCGTCGAAAACTCACGCTGGGCGAGGTGCGAGACACCGAAGATGTCCATGAGCGCGTGGGCACGCTCGTCGTCGACCTGCTCGTATTCCTCGTCGTGGGCGACGGCAAGGCCCCAGGCAGCGCTGCGCACCGTGTCGAGGACCGACTGAGTCGGCACGATCTTGGCCCCCACCGCGGCCGAGGAGAGCCCCACGCGCGTGGCGATCTCTGAGGGGTCGGCGTGCGACAAATCGGTCTCCGACACCGTCACCTCTCCGCTATCGGGAGCGATACGGCCCGAGGCCACGCGCGCCAGCGTGGTCTTGCCAGCGCCATTCGGGCCGACGATGACCCAGTGCTGTCGCGGGCGCGTCGACCACGAGACGTCGGACAGGACCTGCGTGTCCCCGCGTTGGAGGGACACGTGAGAAAGATTCAGGACGTAAGTCATGTATCCAGCCTAGTCGTCTGTCGGGTGACGTGCGCCCTAAACGAGCGAACGGTACAGCTCGGCGGTCTTCACGCCAATCGCTTCCCAGGAGAAGTGATCGCGGGCGCGAACGAGGCCGGCCTCGCCCATACGACGGCCCAGCTCAGGATCGTCGAGGACACGCACCAGGCGATCAGCCATCGCTTCCTCAAAGGCGCGAGGATCGAGCGGGGTTCCCGTGCCGTCCTGCATCTGTTCGATCGGCACGAGGTAGCCGGTCTCTCCATCGACGATGACGTCGGGAATGCCGCCGGTCGCGGTGCCGACGACGGGCAGGCCGAGGGCCATCGCCTCGAGATTGACGATGCCGAGGGGCTCGTACACCGACGGCGTGATGAAGACCTGCGCCGAGGACAGGATCGCCGCCACCTCGGGTTGGGGGAGCATCTCGGAGATAAGAACGACGCCGGAGCGGCGAGCGCGGAGCTCGGCGACGAGGCCCTCAACCTCGGCCGCGATCTCAGGGGTGTCGGGAGCGCCGGCGCACAGCACAAGCTGAACGTCATCGGGCAGGAGCTGGGCGGCGCGCAGGAAGTACGGGAGGCCCTTCTGGCGGGTGATGCGGCCGACGAACACGACCGTGCGACGAGACGGGTCAATACCGTGCTCGGCGAGAACGCGGGCGCGCAGTTCCTCGCCCGCCTCACCCTCGGGGGCGTGCCACTTGTTCAGGTCGATGCCGTTGTGGATGACGTGCACGCGCTCGGGATCGACGGCCGGGTAGCAGCGCAGGATATCGTCACGCATGCCGTTCGAGACGGCGACGATCGCGCTCGCAGCCTCGTAGGCGGTCTTCTCCACGTAGGAGGACAGGCGGTAGCCGCCGCCGAGCTGCTCAGCCTTCCACGGGCGCAGCGGCTCAAGCGAGTGCGCTGAGATCACGTGCGGGATGTCGCCGAGAAGCGACGCAACGTGTCCGGCAAAATTCGCGTACCAGGTGTGGGAGTGAACCAGGTCAGAACCCTCGCACGCAGCAGCGATCTCGAGGTCGACACCAAGCGTGCGCAGCGCGGCGTTCGCTCCGGCCAGCTGAGGCAAATCCGCATGTCCGGTCACGCCCGGGTCGGCTCCATCGGTACCCGGTTCGCGCGGACCGTCAAACGCCTGGACACGCAGGTCATCGACGAGGCCGCGCAGGACCTTGGCCAGTTCGAGCACGTGGACACCGGCTCCTCCGTAGACGTGAGGCGGGTATTCACGGGTAAGGAGATCAACGCGCATGGTGGGGTCCTTCCGACGGGAGCGGCGTGTGAGACACATCGTATCCGATCTCACGTCACCGCTGGTCGAAAACGAGACAGTGTAGCAATCGATAGACATTTGTAATACAGTGTGACCACTCCCACGGATCCGCGCCGATGCGGGTCCACTCGACCAACGAAGAGGTGCCACATGGCAAAGAACCACGTTCTGGCAATCGTTCTCGCGGGCGGTGAGGGTAAGCGACTGATGCCCCTGACGGATGACCGTGCAAAGCCGGCAGTTCCGTTCGGTGGTCACTTCCGTCTGATCGATTTCGCGCTGTCGAACATCGTGAATTCCGGATACCTCAAGATTGTTGTCTTGACGCAGTACAAGTCCCATTCGCTCGACCGCCACGTCACAAAGACCTGGTACACGTCTCCCCTACTCGGCAACTTCATTGCTCCTGTGCCGGCTCAGCAGCGTCGCGGCCCGCACTGGTACCTGGGTAGCGCGGATGCCATCTACCAGTCGCTGAACATCGTCGACGACGAGCAGCCGGAGTACATCGTCATCATCGGTGCGGACAACATCTACCGTATGGACTTCTCGCAGATGGTCCAGCACCACATCGATTCGGGCCTGCCCGCCACGGTCGCCGGCATCCGTCAGCCGATCGAGCTGGCTTCGGCGCTCGGCGTCATCGACGGCGAGAACGGGGTCGTCAAGAACTTCCTCGAGAAGCCGAAGAACGCCGTGGGCCTGCCCGACGATCCCACCAAGGTCCTCGCCTCCATGGGCAACTACGTGTTCACCACGAAGGATCTGGTCAACGCTCTGCGGGAGGATGCGGCCGACCCCGATTCGAAGCACGACATGGGTGGCAACATTATTCCGTGGTTCGTCGAGCGCGGCGAGTGCGGCGTCTACGACTTCCAGGACAACGACGTGCCGGGATCGACCGACCGCGACCGCGACTACTGGCGTGACGTCGGTACGCTGGACGCCTACTACGAGGCGAACATGGACCTGATCTCGGTGCACCCGGTGTTCAACCTGTACAACCGCGATTGGCCGACCATGACGATGATCGACGGCTCACTGCCGCCGGCCAAGTTCGTGTACGGCGATGCGGATCGTCTGGGTCACGCGATCGACTCGTTCGTCTCCCCCGGCGTCATCGTCTCCGGCGGCGAGATCGTGCGCTCGGTCATTTCCCCGAACACCTACGTCCACTCGTGGGCGAAGATCGAGGATTCCGTTGTTATGCACGGCTGTCGCATCGGTCGCTCGGCCCGAGTCGTGAAGACGATTCTGGATAAGAACGTCGTCGTTGAGGAAGGTGCCGTCGTCGGCGTCGATCTTGACCACGATCGCGAGCGCGGCTTCACCGTCACCGAGTCCGGCATTACGGTCGTTCCCAAGGGCGCGGTCGTCCGCAAGTGAGCATGACTCACCGTCTCGACGAGCCGGGTGCTCCGCTGCTGTGTGCCAGCGGGGCACCCGGCCTCGTCGTCACCGACGTCGATTCGACGCTGATTCGCCAGGAAGTCATTGAGGAGCTCGCCGAAGCTGCGGGCACGCGGGCGCGCGTCGCCGAGATTACGTCTCGTGCGATGAATGGCGAGCTTGATTTCGCGGAGTCTTTGCGCGAGCGCGTTGCAACCCTCGCTGGGGTCCCCGAATCCGTCTTCGGTGATGTCCTGTCCGCCATCACCCCCACGAAGGGTGCTCGCGAGCTGATCGACGCAGTCCACCGGGCCGGCGGAAAGTTCGGCATCGTCTCGGGCGGATTCGAGGAAGTGGTCGCTCCCCTGGCGGCCTCCCTCGACATCGATTTCTACGCGGCGAACCGCCTCGAGGTCGCCGGCGGTATATTGACGGGCCGCGTGCTGGGCCGCATCGTGACCTCCCAGGTGAAGGTCGAGTGCTTGCGTTCCTGGGCCTCGTCCCTCGGTGTCCCACTCGAGCGCACGGTTGCGATCGGCGACGGGGCAAACGATATCCCCATGATGCACGAGGCCGGGGTCGGTATCGCGTTCTGCGCGAAGCCCGCCGTGCGCGAGCAGGTGTCGGTCCAGCTGAACACGCCGGACCTGTCTCTGACGATCGCTCCCCTCGGCCTCGCCTAGCCGGACACGTCAGGGTTCGCGCGTGTCTGTCAGGCGGATCATACGCCCGTCCCACCCGTCGCGCCAGGCGCGCGCGTACTCGAGGATCTGCGCGGGGTAGATTTCTCCATCGATCTGGGCGGCGGCCTCGTCGATGTCCCACCAGGCCTGGGTGTCGATGACGGAACGTTCCAGGTCAGTCCATCCATCCCGGCTCAGGGCGGTCGAGGGCGCCTGCGCGACGAAAAACCACTCGTCCTGCCTGGCGGTGACCGCCAGGAAGTCGAACTCGGCGGTCCGGTAGAGGACGGGGCCCACCAGGTCGTCAGGGGCCAGCTCGATACCGGTTTCTTCGAAGACCTCACGCACGGCTGCGGCGCGCGGGTCCTCGCCCTCTTCGATGCCGCCACCGATCGTGAACCACCAGAACCGCTCCGGTTGGTCCTCGTCGTGGCCCTTGGCCAAGAGGACCCGTCCACTGTCGTCAAAGAGGAGGACGCGGGCGGCCTCCCGATGGGGATAGCCGTCCGCGTCCACAGGCCAGTCGAGTGCGCTCATGCCTCCAGGGTAGCCCGCTGGCGGCGCAGACCCCACACGAGGAGAGCGACGCTCACGACGAAAACGGGGATCTCGATCGCGCCGTAGGTGAGGTTCCACGAGTCTTCGGGGGCCAGGAACCCAACGCCGTTAGCCTGGGCGTGCAGCGCGAGTGCTCCGCCGTATCCGCCGACCGCGACGAGAAGGCCCGTAAGCACATTCTGTGCTCGCAGCACCGCCCAGGCCAGCGCGTATCCGAACACGCCGGTAAAGATGGCATGCGCGTATGCGCCAAGGATGGCACGCACGAGGAACGATTCCCACAGTCCGCTCATCCCGTTTTCAAGGGCGCTCACGTAGTAGCCCACGTCCTCACCCCAGGCGAACCCGAGACCAACGAGCGCTCCAAGAACGCCGCCCTGCGCAGGGCGATCGAGCACCTTACGCGCAGCGAGAATCAGCGCCAGAACACCAATTCCCTTACCCGTCTCTTCCACGATGGGACCCGTGAGCACGGACGTCACGAAATCAACCGCTTCATCGCTCAGGTTGCTCGCGGCTACGGCCGAGTCGATGACTGTGTTGCCGTATCCCGCAAAGATCAGCGCGCCACCGGTTCCCCAGCCGAATGCGGCCAACCAGGACAGCACTGTGGGCTTGAGGCGAGCGGCCCATGCGAGGAACGCCAGGCCAACAACTGCGCTCAGCGTCGAGGCACCAACCGCAAGCCAGGCATCAGATGACGAGACCCCCTCGAGAGCTTCCGTCAATTCATAGATAGCCGCCCGAACACTCACTGCAACGAGGATGAGCGAGCACACGACGAGCGCCCACGAACGAGGGCGCATAGACACAGCATGAGTCACGTTATTTCCTTTCTGTCGCCCCCCATCATGCCCGCTGTTCCTATGCGTCGCCTATGAGGGGGCAATGTAACGGCCGTGAGAACGCGCTCATGCAACAGACCCCGTAGCGGGAGCCGCCGAGAAACCTGATCTCACCTCGTTGACTCGGTTCCGCCCCATTGCCCCTGTTCAATGCGACGTGTCAGGCGACGTGCGCACGACCCGCGACGGCGTTCGTGACATCCTTTTGCTGCTCCGCGATAGAGGTCAGTCGCAGGAATTCACGGCGCTTTTCAACGGCATCGGCCAGCATCTGACGATCGTTTTCGATGCGCGAGGGATCGGCGCCATGGCGAGCCATGAGGCGCTGGTCGAGGCCGAGGGAGGCCAGGTCGGACAAGAAGGCTCGCATGGCACGCTTCGCATCCCGACCACCCTGGGCAGCCCACTTGAAGGCGGCTTTACGCGCGCGACGATCGGTCGCCATCGAGACTTCGCCGGGAAGGATCCATCCGGTGCGCACGTACGGGACGAGGCCATCGCGAATGTGGAGAGCCTCCCGACGCGCAGCTCGCAGCAGCAGAATCGACCAGAGGACGAACCCAGGAATACCCACGACGACATACATGGCAATGAAGGCAAATCCAGATCCGGTCAATGCGGCGCTTCCATTCCACACGAAGTGAATGAGCATCGCAAAGAACCAGAAGACGACGACGATAGCGGTCTTCGACCAGCCCCGCTTGAACTTGAGGAGGGCGAGCGCCAATCCGATGCCCGTCATCGAGGTTGCCATGACGTGTAGGAAGGGTCCCAGCAGGGCGCGAACAACGAATACCAAGACGAGAGTCTTTGTTCCTTGTCCTTCGGTGCGCAGGAAGTACAGGATGTCCTCGAAGAAAAGGAACCCGGCCGCCGAGAATCCCGCGTACACGACACCGTCGAGCACCGAGTTGATGGAGTTGCGGCGTACAACAACGATGATGAGAACGCCGATACCCTTGAGGGTCTCCTCAACGAGGGGCGCGATGAATGACGCGGCGAGTGCCTCCGCACGGTCGAAGTCACCGATTGTGGCGGCAATGTCCTCACCCAGTGCAGTATTCATGATCATCGCCGACAGGGTCGCCACGCCCCCGCCCCACAGAAACATCGCAAGCTTCGTCGTCCACGGTTCAGGCTCCCAGCGATCAATCCGCTGGAGGAAGCCGACGACAATCACGAGGGCAACCAGGGACAGCAGCGTCGTCTTCACGAAGGACGTCACGCTCGAAGACTCGGGTGCCAGACCGAAGACGATGATGCCGATGGTCCCCAGCACGCCGATCGTCGTCATGACAACCTCGAACCAGGGGAAGGAGTGCGCGGCCTTGGGAGGCTGCCAGACGGGAGCGGCATCGTCGGGGGCCGGTGCTGAGACGCCATCGGTGGAGTCGATGGTGGCGCTGCTGATCTTGCTGAGGCGATAGTCCTCGCCGGGCCCTCCCCAGTGGGTCGCGTGCATATCAGTAACCTCGTCCGCCCGTCTGCGTGTCATCGTCAAAGTCAATGGGCTCGGGAATCGGAGCATGCCCGGCCAGTCGCAACAATTTTACCATTCGTGCGGAACGCAGGGCGCGAACTCCCGCGACATCCACGTTGTGCACGTTGCGTGTGAGCTCGATGCGGTAGCACGTCGCATCCAACGCTTCCAAGCGCGCAGCGGCTTGGGGATCCGATACAATGCGCGCCCGTTCTTCAAGGGTGAGAGTCTCACGGATTGCGCGAGACAGGGCGGACGCACGCTCCAAACGCGCGGCGACCTCGACACGATCGCCCTGGCGTTGCGCCGCAGTTCGGCGGTCGAGGCCATCGGTGGTGAGCTGGTCTCCCCCGTCCTGAATGTAGGCGCGTGCGGCGTCGGCGAGGCCGGAGCTTTCCAGACCGGCGCTGCGGCTCAGAAGGTCTGCCTCGGAGGCCCGGCGCAGCAGGAGTCGCGAGAGAGAGTCTCGCGAAGCAAGGATGCGCTGATGGAGCCGGTCCAGGCGGCGCGCTCGCGTGATCGCGAATCCTGCGATAACGCCGAGCGCGATAACGGCGAATACGATAGCGACAAGCAGCCAGGGGGACAGCGAGATCATGCGAGTTCCTCCCCTTCTTCGCCGCGGCCTCGGATCAGGTCACGTGCCCGACGCGTTCCCGATTCGGCGGGACTTCCCATGGCGATCGCCAGCTTGTAGACCTCGAAGACCTTATCCGCCACAACCTCCCAGTCGTACTGCGCCGATGATCGCGCTCCGGCTGCGGACAGTTCCTCGAGGCGGTCGCGGTCTGTCAGCAGGTCGATGAGTGTACGTGCGAGCGAGTCGCTGTTGCCCGTCTCGAAGAGCGCGCCAGCTCGCCCGTCCTCTAGCACCGCACGGAAGGCTGGGATATCCGAGGCAACGACTGCTGTATGGGCCGCCATCGCCTCGACAAGGACGATACCGAAAGACTCGCCGCCCGTCTGCGGAGCGACGTAGACGCTGGCGCCCGCGAGCAAGGATTCCTTCTCCTCATCGCTGATTCCACCCAGGAAAGACACGGAATCACCAAAACGCTCGACGGCCTGGCGAATCTCCGGAGCGTCTCCTCGACCGGCAATCAGGAAACGCGCACCCGGGAAACGCTCAAGGACACCAGCAATGGCACCGGCGAAAATGCTCAGGCCCTTACGGGGCTCATCGAGGCGGCCGAGGAATACGATGACCGGACGTTCGTCCGTCGCCACCCACTGTTCAAGGGGCTGCGCGGTGCGGAACGAGGCCGTTTCGACCCCGTTCGGAATGATGACGGCATCGCCGCCGTGGTGCTCGATCAGCGTTCGGCGCGCCTCCTCGGACACCGCGATGCGCACTCCGATGCGTTCCATGTACAGGCGCATGGGCGCCGAGGCAATCGCGCGCGAGACCGACCGACCGAGGGCCGCGTGGAATGTCCCCACGAGGGGGGCAGTCGAAAGCATCGCAGCTGCCATGGACACCGAGGGAACGACAGGCTCGTGGACGTGCACGACGTCAAAATCGTTGTCTGCCAGCCAACGGCGAGTACGCGCGAGTGCCTTCGGCTTCACGGAAATATTGGCCACCGATCCGTTAAAGGGGATCGACACGGACGAACCGGCGGACGTAATCCACTCAGGCAGGTCCTCCGAGGTCGACGGCGTCAGCACCTGAACGTCGTGTCCGCGGGACCGCAGCTTCAACGCGAGGTCGCGAATGTGGAAGCCCACTCCCCCGGGCACGTCCCAGGAGTACGGATTCACGATTCCAATCTTCATCGATTCTTCCTCTCGTGCTCGGCCCTCGCGCGCGCCAGGCGCTCGGGGTCAAGATCCTCCACATACACGCGTTGCATCATGTGCCAGTCCTGCGCCTTGGTCGCCATCATGGCGGCAAATTCGTCCACCCACGCCTGCGTGAGGGCCTCGACGCGATTGAGGCCGGGGCGCTCCTGGCCATCCACGTTGATCGGTCCGACACAACGCACTCGGACATCGGCCCCTGCGGGTGTCTCGTTCTCGTACGTGATGCAGGCTGCAAAGAGCGGACGCTCCAGCTTGGTCGCGAGCGCAGCGGGACCCGCGGCGACAAGTGCGCGCCGAGTCCCCAGGTCGACCTCAATGCCCGAACCCGAAATATCCCGGTCTGCAAGAAGCGGGACGATGACGCTACGGCCGCGCACGCGCTCGATGAGGGTAGAAAAGACCGACTCGCCCTTCGCGACGCCGATGATCTCCATGCCGAGGCCTTCGCGCAACGACACGAAACGTTCAAACAGCGCGGGAGGCTCCACCTTTTCAGCCACGGTCACGATGTCACGACCGTGTGCGCACGCCCACGCGCCAGCACGATCCCAGCTGCCGGAGTGTCCGAGAGCGAGGACGACCGGGCCATCTTCGCTGGCCGCAGCCAGGGCCTCGAAGCCCTCGAAGGAGACGCCCTCGAGCAACGGCTCGCCACGACGCGAGCCGAGCATTAGCTGCTCAGCGTAGTTGCGGATGTGCGACCGGACCGCGTCACGCACCTCGTGGGCGGACGGCTCGTTTCCGGTTAAACGCGCCATGTTGGCGCGCAGCCGGTCGATCATGGCTCCCCCGCGCCTGGCCGCAATCGATGCACCAGTGTCCGCCATGCGCATGACGAGGCGCAGCGGCAAACGGGGGGCGATCGAAAAAGCGAGCGACAGGGGCGAAAAACTCACGGCGTTCCTTCGTCGATGTTGCGGGCAGTGAACCAGATGCGCTGGCAGACGGTGACGAAGGAGGCAAACGCCACCCAGGTCAGGCCGGCCGCAAACACCCACTCGGGCAGACCGAGGCTCATGAGGATCGCCGTGCCCATGCCGATGATGAGGCGGTCGGTGCGCTCGGCAATACCCAGCTTGGCAACGACGCCGACGGATTCGGCGCGGGCGCGCGCGTAGGGCACGGCGGCAGCACCGACAATCGAGCAGATGCCGGCAATGATTGCCCATGTACGCACGAACGAGTCGTCCATCTGGAAGACCGCGTAGGCGGTGAGGGAGCCGAACACGGCGCCATCACCCAGGCGGTCAAGCGTCGAATCCAGGAAGGCGCCAAAACGCGTGCCGCCCGTCGTCATGCGCGCGAGCGTGCCGTCAACAGAGTCGCCGAACATGACGACGGCCAGGGCGATGCCGCCCTGCCAAATCCATCCCTGAGGAATGCAGATAACCGCGATCGCGACCGTCGCAACGGTGCCCGCGATCGTCACCATATTCGGGGTGACGCCCACGCGTGCGAGAACGCGAGCGAGAGGCGTAAAGATCGCCTTCGTAATGGAACGTCCGTGGTTTCCGAGCATTAGTCCTCCTTCGGCCAGGCGGCGGCGAGCCGGGCACGAGCGTCCTCCAGGAGCTCGGGCACTGCCTTCGTCTGCGCGATAATCGGCAGGAAGTTCGCGTCGCCCAGCCAGCGTGGAACGATGTGCTGGTGCAGGTGGGCGGCGATACCGGCACCGGCTACCTCGCCCTGGTTCATGCCCAAGTTGAAGCCCGCCGGAGCGGCAACGGCGCGGGTAACACGCATGGCGGTCGCCGTCAGGTTGCCCAGCTCGATGCGTTCCTCGTCGGTGAGCTCCGTGTAGTCGGAGACGTGACGATACGGGCACACGAGCAGGTGCCCGGAATTGTAGGGGAACAGGTTCATGAGCACGAAGCACGTGTCGCCGCGGTAGACGATCAGTCCCGCCTCGTCATCCTTACCGGGCGCCGTGCAGAACGGGCACCCCACGTCCGAGGCGTCGACGGGCTTGCCTTCGCCGCGGATATAGGCCATCCGGTAAGGGGTCCAGAAACGACCGAAGCCGTCCGGGACGCCCGCCAGGGAGCGGGCGTCCTCGGTCGGCAACTGGCCGTTCGGGGTACCGATCGAATCGGAACCGGCGTCACGGCTCATGACTCTCACGCCTCGTCGAGGCCGTCGATCTGGTCCGCGTTGTTGCGCTGCTCGATGTGCGAGACGATCAGCTCAACCGCGCGATCAACGGCGACGCCGTTGTGCTGCGAGCCGTCACGCAGACGGAAGGACACGGCCCCGGCCTCGACGTCCTCGCCGCCGGCGATGAGCGTGAACGGGATCTTGTCCTTGGAGGCGTTGCGAATCTTCTTGCCGAAGCGGTCGTCCGACAGGTCGGTCTCGACGCGCACGCCGCGCTCACGCAGCTTCGCGGCGACGTCCTTGACGTAGCCGTCAAAGGCCTCGGCGACGGGGATGAGACGGACCTGAACGGGCGAGAGCCACGCGGGGAATGCGCCCGCGTAGTGCTCGGTGAGCACACCGATGAAGCGCTCGACGGAGCCCAGCTTGGCGGAGTGGATCATGACGGGGCGCTGACGGGAACCGTCGGCCGCCGTGTACTCCAGGTCGAAGCGGTCGGGCTGGTTGAAGTCGTACTGAATCGTCGACATCTGCCAGGTACGGCCGATCGCGTCCTTGACCTGCACGGAGACCTTGGGGCCGTAGAAGGCGGCACCGCCCGGATCGGGAACGAGGTCGAGGCCGGTCGCAGCACACGCGTCCTCCAAAGCCTTGGTGGCGGCCGCCCAGTCCTCGTCCGAGCCGATGAACTTGTCCTTCTTCTTGCCGTCCTCGTCGCGCGTGGACAGCTCCAGGTAGAAGTCCTTGAGGCCGAAAGCGGAGAGAATCGACAGGAAGAACTCGATCTGCGTGCGGATCTCCTCCGAGGCCTGCTCAGGCGTGCAGTAGGTGTGCGAGTCGTCCTGCGTGAAGCCGCGCATGCGGGTCAGGCCGTGGACGACGCCGCTCTTCTCGTAGCGGTAGTCGTGGCCCAGCTCGTAGAAGCGCAGGGGCAGCTCGCGGTAGGAGCGACCGCGCGAGCGGAAGATGAGGTTGTGCATCGGGCAGTTCATGGCCTTGAGGTAGTACTCCTGGCCTGCCTTGGTCACGTTGCCGTCCTCGTCGCGCTCTTCATCGACGAGCATGGGCGGGAACATCGTGTCCGCGTAGTAGGGCAGGTGACCCGACGTGTGGAAGAGTCCACCCTTGGAGATCTCGGGGGTGTGCACGAAGTCGAAGCCGGCTGCCTTGTGACGGTCAGTCACGTAGGACTCGATCTCGTGACGCAGGATGCCGCCCTTGGGATGGAAGACAACGAGGCCGGGGCCGATCTCCTCGGGGAAGGAGTACAGGTCCAGCTCGGCGCCGAGGCGACGGTGGTCGCGGCGCTCGGCCTCCTTGATGCGCTCCTGGTAGGCGACGAGGTCTTCCTTGGAGGCCCAGGCGGTGCCGTAGATGCGCTGGAGCTGATCGTTGGACTGATCGCCCTTCCAGTAGGCGGCCGAGGCCTTAGTCAGCGCGAAGCCGTTACCGATGAGCTTGGTGGAGGGCAGGTGCGGACCGCGGCACAGGTCCTTCCACGCGACCGAGCCGTCGCGGCGCACGTTGTCGTACATGGTGAGCGTGCCGCCGCCGACCTCGACGGAAGCACCCTCGGCGCCCTTACCCTTCGTGGTGACGAGTTCGAGCTTGTAGGGCTGCTCAGCCAGCTCGACGACAGCTTCCTCCTCGGAGATCTCGCGGCGCACGAAGCGCTGGCCTTCCTTGACGATGCGCTTCATGCGCTTCTCGAGGTCGCGCAGCAGCTCGGGGGTCACCGCGTCGATGTTGCCGAAGTCGTAGTAGAAACCGTCGGTGATGAAGGGCCCGATACCCAGGTTCACGTCGGGGAACACATCCTGGACGGCCTGCGCGAGCACGTGCGTGGCGCTGTGGCGCAGAATGTTCAGGCCGTCCTCGCTGGCCAGGGTGATGGCCTCGACGGTCGTTCCTGCTTCAAAAGGCGTCTCGAGGTCACGCGGGGTGCCGTCAACCTTGATGGCGACGACGTCGCGCGACTTCTCGAACCACGTTGTGCCCGTGGTCCCCGCCGGTACGGTCTGTTCGTGTCCGTCAATGACGAGCGAGATATCGGGCACTGTGTCTCCTAGTTTCGTTAGATACGCGAGATTGTGTTGCGAATAGAATTCTAGCCCCGTGGCGCGAACGCTTCAGGAGCGGGCGCGCCAGTCCTTCACGGCCTTCGCGGCGCTCAGGGCACGGTAGGTGGCCTTCTTGATGGGCATGTCCCAGCCACCGGGCACGTCTGTGAAGTGCGTGGCGAAGGCGCTCTTGTACTTGCCGACACTGTACAGATCGGGGCAACGCGGCGAGTGCGCGCCCATGAGGTCGAATTCGCGCACGCCATCGCGGGCGAGGAATTCGGCCGCCAGGAAGTCCAGGACCGGGGGCTGACGCAGGCGACGGCCGGCCTCGGTGGAGGCACCGTACTCGGCCTGCGCCCGGATTCCTTCGACGAGGCAGAAGTCCCAGCACAGGATGTTGCCGTCGGCGTCACGCATCGAGAAGATGCGCGCGTGCTTCGGGCCCAACGTCTTGAGCAGGCTGAGGTAGTACTCCTTGGGGTGAGGGCGGAAGCCGTCACGCTTAGCGGTCTCTTCCATGACGGCGTAGTACTCGTCGATGACGGCATCGACGTTGGCGGTGTCCTCGTGGAAGGTCACGCCCTCGGCCTTGCCCTTCTTCAGGCCGGAGCGGATCGAGCGCTTACCGGCCTTGGGCATGGCGGCGAGGATCGCTTCCTCGGTCTTGCCGGAGGTGTCGATGACGACGGTGCGGTCGTAGGAGATCGTCTGCAGCGGCATGCACAGGTCGGGGTGCTGGTAGATGGCGTGCAGGCGCACGAAGGCGACGGTCTTATCCTTTGCCTTAATCTCGCGCACAAGGTCCGCTCGCAGAGCAGCTTCGCGCTCCGGGGAGGCTTCCTTCACCCACGCGGGTCCCCACTTCGCCCACAGGTAATGGACGCCACGCACCGAATACTTATAGAGGGTGATGAACGCGATCTTGGAATCATCCTCACACCAGGCGTAACGTCCCCACACTCCGTGGCCCTGGGATTCTTCAAACGCTTCCCACACGCACGTCTGTTCGATGGGCAGGGAGCGGTCCTGGAAGCCAGAGACCGCGGCGATCTTGTCTTCCTGAGAGATGGGCACGAGTGCGGTTGTCGTCATGGTGTCCTCGTTAGTCGGAATTATCGGTCGCGTAGGGGGTCAGTCTATCAGGGCCTCCTCCCCCACCGACGAGGCCGGGGCCGGGCAGGGAAGGGGCGTGACGTCAGTAGGACGTCTCGGTGGGTTCCGGATAGTAGCGGGCAAACTTACGCCTATGGTTCTGCTTCTGGAGCCACACGGTCAGGTTACGGCGCAGGTCCTTCTCCGTCGGATTGAGAAGCAGATCAAAACGCCGGCCCTCACGGATGATGCGCTTGACGCGCGCGCGCAGATCCTCATCGGTGATGTAGTGCAGCAGCAGGGAGTCCGGCACGAGGGTGTAGAGAATCTCGTCGGTCGCCTGGGTCTGCTCGCAGGCCTTGCCGTCAATAAGGTCCTCGACCATCGGGATCATCGGGTTCGCACCGGCGGCGGCCATGTACCAGTTGTTGCGGCCGATGCGCGGATTCACCTCGAAGAAGAGCGCTCGCCCGTCCCGGGGATCGATCTTCACGTCGAAGTTCGCGAAACCGCGGTAGCCGTTCTCGGTCAGTAGAGCGCAGGCATCGCGCCACAGCGTCGGGAAGTCCTCGGTGATCATGGCGACGGGGTTTCCGATCATCGTGGGCGCGTGGTCTTCGAGGAGGACACGCGCCGACCCGATCAGGGTCACCTCTCCGCGCGAGTCCACATACGCCGTGATCGAGCGCATCGCGGTGTTATCGCCAGGAATCAACTCCTGCACCAGGAAGGTATCGCGGAAGCCCGCTGCCTTCAGGGTCCCCCACAGCTGAGTGAGTTCCTCAGCCGTGTCGATGAACCAGATCTTGCGCTTGCCCTCGAACTCGAGCACGTCATAGGGCTCGCCCTTCGCGGACTTAGCAACCACCGGGAAACTAAAGGGAATCTCGGGAGCGGCCCAGGCCTCGTCCTCCGCTCCGGAGAAATCGACCTCGACCGTACCCGGCGTGGCAATGCCGGCACGCTCGCACGCACGAGCAAACTCCGCCTTGTCGGTGAGTCGATCCATGACCTCCTCGGTGGGGAACGGCAGCGCGTAGTGGCGCGAGAGCGTCTCCATGTTCCGAGCAACGAACGCCGAGAAAATGTCGTGGTTGGCCATCAGGATGAGCTTCTTATCCGAATGCTCACCCGCAATGGTCATGAGGATGTCCAGGAGCTGCGCGTCACTCGCATGAGCGCTCACGTGGCGGACATCAAAAAAGTGCGAACGCGTGATCGACTCGGTCGGCTGCGATCCCACGCAGATGCACCGACAACCGAACGCTTCGTTGAAACAACGCCCAATTCCGTATACTCCGAAGTCTCCTCCGATAATGACGGGCAGGATATCTTCGCGGGGCATCAGCGGTCGCGTCTGAGTCAGATAGTCGATCGTCATGCCACAAGCCTAGCGCCTGGTAGGATACAGAACGTTCCCTGAGACCTCTCTCACCAACACGGAAGTACATCATGAGCACGCCCTATTCTCCCGAGAATCAGCAGCCTTACCAGCCCCAGCAGGGTGGATACCCACAGCAGGGCGGATACCAGCAAGGTGGCTTCGGGCAGCAGCCCACCCAGCAGATGCCCGCCATGGGCGGCTACGGGCAGCAGCCCACCCAGCAGATGCCCGTAGCGGGCGGCTACGGCCAGTCTCAGGGCTACGGTCAGCAGGCCCAACAGGGCTACGGTCAGCAGGCCCAACAGGGCTACTATGCTCAGGGCCAGTTCCAGGGAGCCCCGGGCGGCGATCAACCGGCAAAAAAGAAGACGGGCCTCATCATCGGCATCATCGCGGCCGTCGTGGTCGTGCTCATTGCCGCCGGCGTCGCCATCTGGTGGTTCATGTCCGGCGACGACTCTTCCGACACTAATGCTGCCCAGAGTGCCCCGAGCGCCACAGCCCCGTCCGCGGGCGCAAACCCGTCGCAGCCTCCCGTTGGCACCAACCCCTCGCAGCCCCCGGTGGGCACCAACCCCTCGCAGCCTCCCGCGGGTACGTCCCCCTCTAAAGGCACGGGTCCTGGCGCCGGCTCTGATCCTGACATGGAGAAGCAGGCCATCGCCGAGTGCACGAAGGAAATCAACGACGACTACACGAACGCAAACGTCTCGGACACGAAGCTGGAACTGAAGGAGAGCTACGGTGAGACCAAGTGGTGGGATTACACCGGTACCGTCACCGGAACAAGCACCATCACGAACAAGCCTGTCACGACCCGGTTCACGTGCTCCGTGTTCTACTTCGCAAGCACGAAGGAATACTCCGCCGTCGTCATCCCCGAAACCTACTGACGCGCGCTGACAGCTTCTGATAGACCGAGGGAGTCCCCATGTCCAGCCCCTTCAACCCCAACCAGCAGCCAATGCCCGGCAACGGTCCCTACCCAACCGGGCAGCAGTTCGGCGCCGGTTACGGCCAGCAGCCCGGCCAGCAGATGCCTGGCGCGGGCGGCTACGGTCAGCCTCAGGGCTTCGGGCAGCAGCCTCAGCAGGGCTACTACCCCCAGGGGCAGTTCCAGGGCGCTCCCTATGGTGGAGCGCCGGAAAAGAAAAAGACGGGCCTCATCGTCGGCATCATCGCAGCAGTCCTGGTCGTCGCTCTCATCGCCGGCATCGCGATCTGGGCACTCAACAAGGACGACTCTGACTCAGTCGCTGATTCACCCACTATGCCGGGGGTTCCTTCTCAGGGCTCCGGCCCTGCGGCGGGCACCAACCCGATGCAGCCGCCTGTGGGTACCAACCCGTCGCAGGGGACCGCTCCGGGGAATGGGAGCGCCGGTCAAGGTGACATGCAGCAGCGGGTTGCCTCGATGTGCAAAGAGGAAATCAATAAGAAGTTTTCAAACGCCAACATCTCGAATGAGAACTTTACGCAGCCGGAGGTCCTCCCCAACGGCCAGAAGCAAATCTACACCGGGATCGTCAGCGGAACCGAAACCTCAACGAACAAGAGCGGACGTTGGTCGTTCACATGTAACGGCTACTACATTAAAGACATGAACGACTACACCGGCTGGATAACCTATAAAGAAGCCTAAGCCGTCACGTTCACGAGCTACCTTCTACGCACATTGCGTTCACCTACGAGACCGGCTCAACCTATCGAACCACAAACGGGAGCACCAATGTCGAACCCCTACAACCCCAACCAGCAGTCTGCTGGCGGAAACGGCCAGTATCCGGCCGGGCAGCAGTACACCCAGCAGATGCCCACCGCAGGCGGATATCAGCAGCAGGGGTACCCACAGCAGCAGGGATACGCCCAGCAGCCTCAGCAGGGCTACTACCAGCAGGGCCAGTTCCCGGGCGCCCCGTACGGTGGAGCGCCGGAGAAGAAGTCGAAGACCGGGCTGATCATCGGCATCATTGCAGCTGTGGTGGTCGTGATCCTGGTCGCTGGCGTCGCGATCTGGGCCTTGACCAAGGACGATTCCTCCACCGACGAGGCATCGGCCTCGCCGAGCGCTCCGACCAGCGCAGCGCCCACGTCCGCTCCTTCCGCGGAGTCCAGCCCGTCGGCTCCCATGACTCCCGCCCCTGCACCGACCCAGTCCACGCCGCCCGTCAGCACAAAGCCCAGCCCCGCACCGACCCAGGGGACGGGTTCTTCCGGGAGCGTCAGCTCCGATGAGGAATACGGCGTGAAGTCCGAATGCAAGTCCGCACTATCGCAGACGGTCCAGCAGGGCAAGCTTGAGAACTGGACAGTCGAGCGCGACGGCGTGGATTCGAGCGGACGTCCTCAGTACCTATCGAAGGGCCAGTTCAACGGCACTCTTCTCACGGGCAAGAGCGGCACCTTCGACTTCACATGCACAGTCGTCTACCACCAGGAGAATGGCCTGTACGAGGCGTGGGCTTCTATCGACGCCTACTAAACCGTACAACCGACAAGCGCAATGATCATCCACCCCGAGCTGCTTCCTGGCGAGCTCTACGCAGCGCAGCCCTGGTGGAAGAACGCCGTGCTCTACCAGGTCTATCCCCGTTCGTTCCAGGATACGAACGGGGATGGACTCGGAGACCTTGCAGGGATTATCCGCCGCCTCGACTACCTCGCTGAGCTGGGTGTCGATATCGTATGGATATCGCCGATCTATCGCTCCCCTCAGGCGGACAACGGCTACGACATCTCGGACTACCGCGACGTCGATCCGCTGTTCGGCGATCTCGACACTTTTGATGCCCTCGTTGCACGTGCCCACGACCTGGGTATGCGCATCGTCATGGACCTCGTTGTCAACCACACGTCAATCGAGCACCCCTGGTTCGTTGAGTCGGCGTCGAGCGTCGACTCAGCGCGTCGAGACTGGTACTACTGGCGGGATCCACGCCCTGGCTTCGAGCCTGGTGCTCCAGGTGCTGAGCCGACGAACTGGGAGTCGTTTTTCGGCGGGCCGGCGTGGGAGTACGACGCGTCTACCGGCCAGTACTACCTTCACCTTTTCGCACGCGAGCAGCCCGATCTGAACTGGGAGAACCCGCAGGTTCGTGACGCCGTCTACGACATGATGAACTGGTGGCTTGACCGGGGTGTTGATGGTTTCCGCGTCGACGCGATCGACGTCATTTCGAAGCTACCGGGCCTGCCTGATGGAGGCGCCC
>ERZ773246.102-NODE-102-length-43025-cov-47.2305_pt1 | contig 43025 bp, 49 predicted proteins | sample MGYA00580519_ERZ773246 | MGnify/ENA primary metagenome ERZ773246 (study PRJEB29015, sample SAMEA2738153) | human oral metagenome | biome: human oral; feature: human-associated habitat; material: saliva | place: China | collected 2246 ...
AAACTGGTCGTGGGGTCTTTGAAGATAAGGCGACGAAGAACTTGTTCGCTTGTGAGCACGTCGTGAACAACATGCGCCACACCAAGACAGTTGGTGTCATTCAAGAAGATGACGTCACAGGTTTGACCCTTATTGCTGAGCCAGTCGGAGTCGTCTGCGGGATCACTCCTACAACCAACCCAACTTCAACAGCAATCTTTAAAGCTTTGATCTCATTGAAGACACGGAACCCTATCGTCTTTGCCTTCCACCCATCTGCTCAAGAATCCTCTGCTCATGCGGCACAAATCGTACGTGATGCAGCAATTAAAGCAGGAGCGCCTGAAAACTGTGTACAATGGATCACGCAACCATCTATGGAAGCAACTAGTGCGCTTATGAACCACGAAGGTGTTGCAACAATCCTTGCGACCGGTGGTAACGCCATGGTGAAAGCAGCTTATTCTTGTGGGAAACCAGCTCTTGGGGTAGGTGCAGGTAACGTTCCAGCTTATGTTGAAAAATCAGCTAACATCCGCCAAGCTGCTCACGATATCGTTATGTCTAAATCATTTGACAACGGAATGGTCTGTGCATCTGAACAAGCGGTTATCATCGATAAAGAAATCTACGATGAGTTTGTCGAAGAATTCAAATCTTACCATACTTACTTTGTTAACAAAAAAGAAAAAGCCCTTCTTGAAGAGTTCTGCTTCGGTGTCAAAGCGAATAGCAAAAACTGTGCAGGTGCGAAATTGAATGCGGACATCGTTGGGAAACCAGCAGCATGGATCGCTGAACAAGCTGGTTTCTCTGTTCCAGAAGGAACCAATATCCTTGCAGCAGAATGTAAAGAAGTTGGCGAAAAAGAACCGTTGACTCGTGAAAAATTGTCACCAGTCATCGCTGTTTTGAAATCTGAAAGCCGTGAAGACGGAATTAACAAAGCTCGCCAAATGGTTGAATTCAACGGTCTTGGTCACTCAGCAGCCATCCATACTGCTGATGAAGAATTGACCAAAGAATTTGGTAAAGCAGTCAAAGCTATTCGTGTTATCTGCAACTCTCCTTCGACTTTCGGTGGTATCGGGGATGTTTACAATGCCTTCTTGCCATCATTAACACTTGGATGTGGTTCTTACGGACGCAACTCTGTTGGGGACAACGTTAGTGCCATCAACCTCTTGAATATCAAAAAAGTCGGACGCCGGAGAAATAACATGCAATGGATGAAACTTCCTTCAAAAACATACTTTGAACGTGATTCAATTGAATACCTACAAAAATGTCGTGACGTTGAACGTGTCATGATCGTTACAGACCACGCTATGGTAGAGCTTGGTTTCCTTGATCGCATCATCGAACAGCTTGACCTTCGTCGCAATAAGGTGGTTTACCAAATCTTTGCAGACGTAGAACCAGATCCAGATATCACAACTGTTGAACGTGGTACAGAGATCATGCGTGCCTTCAAACCAGATACTATCATTGCTCTTGGTGGTGGGTCACCAATGGATGCGGCCAAAGTTATGTGGCTCTTCTACGAACAACCAGAAGTGGACTTCCGTGACTTGGTTCAAAAATTCATGGATATCCGTAAACGTGCCTTCAAGTTCCCATTGCTTGGTAAGAAGACTAAATTCATCGCCATCCCAACAACATCTGGTACAGGATCTGAAGTAACACCATTTGCCGTTATCTCTGATAAAGCAAACAACCGTAAATACCCAATCGCTGACTACTCATTGACACCAACTGTGGCAATCGTAGACCCTGCTTTGGTATTGACAGTTCCAGGATCTGTTGCAGCGGACACTGGTATGGACGTCTTGACTCACGCAACAGAAGCTTACGTATCTCAAATGGCAAGTGACTACACTGATGGTCTTGCTCTTCAAGCCATCAAACTTGTCTTTGAAAACTTGGAAAGCTCAGTGAAGAACGCAGACTTCCATTCACGCGAAAAAATGCACAATGCGTCAACTATCGCAGGTATGGCCTTTGCCAATGCCTTCCTCGGTATTTCTCACTCAATGGCCCACAAGATCGGTGCACAATTCCACACCATCCACGGACGGACCAATGCGATCTTGCTTCCGTACGTTATCCGCTACAACGGTACACGCCCAGCCAAGACAGCTACATGGCCTAAGTACAACTACTACCGTGCAGATGAAAAATACCAAGATATCGCTCGTATGTTAGGACTTCCATGCTCTACACCAGAAGAAGCCGTTGATGCTTACGCAAAAGCTGTATACGAACTCGGTGAACGCTGTGGTATTGAAATGAACTTCAAAGCACAAGGGGTTGATGAAAAAGAATGGAAGAAACATTCTCGTGAATTGGCCTTCCTTGCTTACGAAGATCAATGTTCGCCAGCTAACCCACGTCTTCCAATGGTGGATCATATGCAAGAAATCATCGAAGATGCTTACTACGGTTACAAAGAACGTCCAGGACGTCGTAAATAAGACGCTACTGAACAAATGATGTTTATCAGCTATCCCTCACTCGAAAGAGTGGGGGATTTTTTCATTTGATAGGATGGTTCATTTCTTGAAAATACTTTTATAAAAAATCTAATAAATATGTTGCAAGCGCTTACTTTGTATGTTATAATATTCACAAAGTAAAAAACTGTAATAAAATGGTTTGACAAAACCAACAAAAAAGGAGTCGCTTATGAAAGCAGCAACATATGTATCCGCAGGAAATCTTCAGTTGATCGATCAACCAAAACCAGTCATCAAGAAACCAACTGATGCAATTGTGCGTTTGGTAAAAACGACCATTTGTGGAACAGACCTCCATATTTTGGGAGGAGATGTTCCAGCATGTAAAGAAGGAACCATCCTCGGTCACGAAGGAATTGGGATTGTCGAAGAAGTCGGTGATGCAGTCACGAACTTTAAGGTTGGAGATAAGGTCATTATTTCTTGTGTAACGGCTTGTAATACCTGCTACTACTGTAAACGTGGCTTGCCATCTCACTGTGAAGATGGCGGATGGATTCTTGGTCACTTAATTAACGGAACTCAAGCAGAGTATGTCCATATCCCTCACGCAGACGGCAGTCTCTATCATGCGCCAGCTTCTGTAGATGATGAAGCTCTGGTTATGCTCTCAGACATTCTTCCAACTTCCTATGAAATTGGGGTGCTCCCATCTCATGTGAAACCAGGAGACAACGTTTGTATCGTTGGTGCAGGGCCGATCGGTTTGGCAGCTCTCTTAACCGTACAATTCTTCTCTCCAGCCACTATTATCATGGTAGACTTGTCAGAATCACGTCTCGAAGCTTCTAAGAAATTTGGAGCGACTCATACGATTTGTTCAAGTGATATTGATGAAATCAAGGCTTTTATCAATGAAGTGACCGATGGTCGTGGTGTTGATATCTCTATGGAATGTGTGGGCTATCCAGCAACCTTCGATGTCTGCCAAAATATAATTTCTGTTGGTGGTCATATTGCCAACGTCGGAGTACATGGTAAACCAGTTAGCTTCAACCTTGATGACCTTTGGATTAAGAACATCACGCTCAACACTGGTTTGGTCAATGCCAATACAACCGAAATGCTTCTTAATGTCTTGAAGTCTGGTAAGATTGATGCGACGAAGTTGGTGACACACCACTTTAAACTTTCAGAAGCAGAGAAGGCATATGAAATCTTCAAACATGCTGGTGAAAACAATGCCTTAAAAGTTATTATTGATAACGACCTCAGCTAAGAAGTCGGATGCTTCCATCACCTAAATAAGATAGAAAAAGTGGACTAGAAAGAAAATTTCTAGTCCACTTTTTTGCTTAAGAGGATCGTTTAAACAATAGAACATCCCAGCTATAAAAAGATAACTGGGATGCTTGTACTGTTTAGTGAGATGATAAAGAAGTGTTACTATTTGCCTCGTTTGCGAGCGTATTCGTCAAAGGCGCCAGCGAAGGTTCCCATGAGTAGGGGAGTTGCGATCAGTCCGACAGTAATCCAGACGGATCCACCGTCCACATGGCTGAGTTCCTGCTCGGACAAGCTTCTAAAACGTGTTTCTTCGAATTTCATGCTTGCTCCTTTCTAGTGCATGATGCCATTGATGATACTACGGCCAAAATCACGTCCGGAATTGTATAAAATATTCCATGTTTGAACGATGAATTTTGCCGAGTCAAAGACGGAGGCTCCTCCATCAATGGTCGCCAGTTCAGCTTCTGTTAAGCAAGTATAATGGATGCTTGTATCCATAGCTGTCCTCCTTAATGTAAAATTGTGTAGAGTAAATCAATTGCCTCGTTCAGAATGGTGAAAGTAACCATGAAGGCAATAGCAAATTTAGGAAAGTACCCTTCTACCTGCTTGGGTGCTTTTTTATCAAGAATGCAGTATCCTGTCAAAAGGATGAGGGTGATAAATACCAGACTCATAAGTCTCCTCCTTTACCATTTTCGTGTCATATTACTATGAAATGCATCGATCAGTTTTGTTGTCCCGATATAAGCAGAAGAAAAACCGTAAGCGAAAACTAACAGAAAAGGGAGTCCTCCACCATTAATATCACTTAATTCTTCATGCGTGAGATCTCTAAATTGTACTTGGTCTATCATTGCTTTCCTCCTTCATATTAATTATTTAAATGCTCCCCAAATGGCAGTTCCGACAGCTGTTACACCACCAGCAATAGTGCCAGATAGATAGGGATGAGCAAGGATCCAAGCAACCAATGGGATAGCTCCCCCATCGACTTGTGTCAATTCTGCTTCTGTTAAGGGTGTGAATTTTTGTGTGAATTCTGTTGTCATTTAGTTTTCCTCTTTCTTTTTTGTTTGTCGCCATCTAGCATCAACTGCTAGATAGATTGTAGCCGCAATGGCTAAATTAATTTTTGGTTGAAATGCAATCAGATGTGCATCATGTAAAACTGTTAATGCGATGATGATTGTAAAAATCATCGTGTGGATAGGCCATCTCATATCTTAATACTCCTAATTTTTGTTGAATAGCAAAGCTAGGGTAATTTTTCAATAGAGCTAGCTTATATGTGGTTGACTTTCTTCATTTTATGTCAGCCGAGCTGATTTGATGAAGCAAGGATAAGGTTAAATAGCCAATGCAGTATTTAGCTTACGTTTCAAGTTTTTGTTTAAAATAAAATCAATAAAAGCAAGATCAATAAAACTAAAGCTTTGGTATTCTTTTTCATGTTCGGTATTCCCTTTCCTTATTTATTTGCGGAAGAAGTAATACAAAAACCATGGGATGATAATGGGAGTATAGTACATCTGTGGTCCTCCTTTCTTTTTGTTTGGTCACTTATACTATTCGTATTAAAATCTGGAAATGGAAAAAAATTCTTAAAAAGTTTTAGAATACCTGAAGTTCTGAAACTAGTTTCAGAGGAAAGGAATAATAGTTTAAAATATGAAACTATAATCAATTTGGTCAGTTAATATTGTAAGCGCTTTAAAAATACTATATAATAACTTTACAAGTACTCGAGTTGTCGTAATAAACAAAGGAGATGGAATGTATGTCCAAGATCACAAAAGAAGAACTGATTCAACAGATCAAAGACGGCATTATCGTTTCTTGTCAGGCGCTTCCTCATGAACCTCTCTACACAGAGGCTGGAGGTGTGATTCCTCTCTTGGTCAAAGCAGCTGAGCAAGGAGGGGCGGTTGGAATCCGGGCGAATAGTGTCCGCGATATCAAAGAGATCAAGGAAGTGACACAGCTTCCGATTATCGGGATCATCAAACGAGATTATCCTCCTGAAGAACCATTCATTACTGCTACCATGAAAGAAGTAGATGAATTGGCTGTATTAGATATCGCAGTGATTGCACTGGATTGTACCAAACGTCCGCGTCATGACGGTCTATCGATTGTCGACTTTATCCAGCAAGTGAAGGAGAAATATCCTGATCAGCTCTTGATGGCAGATATCAGCACCCTTGAAGAAGGTTTAACAGCCGTCGAAGCAGGAGTTGATTTTGTCGGAACGACCTTATCGGGCTACACAGATTACAGCCCGAAAGTAGACGGACCTGACATTGACTTGATTCGTCAACTCTGCCAAGCGGGTGTCGATGTGATTGCTGAAGGTAAGATTCACTATCCTGCACAAGCCAAAGAAATTCATGACCTGGGCGTCAGAGGGCTTGTGGTAGGGGGAGCTATTACGCGACCTAAAGAAATTACAGAACGCTTCGTCGCAGCTTTAAAATAGAAAAAAGAACAGTAAAAAGAGACAAGGAGGAAGCTAGGAAGAGAGAAGTCATCCAGTAGAAATGAGAATACTTAATGACCACCGTCCTCAGTGAGGATACACTAAGTAAGAGAAATCTTACCGCAAACGTGAGGAGAAATCACATGAAAATGAAAAAAGTACTGTGCTCGTTGGTAGCTGGTGCAGCGGTGCTAGCACTTGCAGCTTGTGGATCTGGAGGAGGATCCAAGTCTGAATCTTCGAGCGATAACTCTGGTAAAACAGAAATCACTTGGTGGGCTTTCCCAGTCTTTACACAAGAAAAAGCTGATGATGGCGTAGGAACCTACGAAAAATCAATTATCGAAGCTTTCGAAAAAGCCAATCCAGATATCAAAGTGAAACTAGAAACCATCGACTTCAAATCTGGTCCTGAAAAGATTACAACAGCTATCGAAGCTGGAACTGCTCCAGACGTGCTCTTTGACGCACCAGGGCGGATCATCCAATACGGTAAAAATGGTAAATTGGCTGACTTGAATGATCTCTTTACTGAAGATTTTGTAAAAGATGTCAACAACGACAATATCATTCAAGCTAGCAAGGCTGGCGACACTGCTTACATGTATCCAATCAGTTCAGCACCATTCTACATGGCGATGAACAAGAAAATGTTAGAAGATGCAGGAGTTCTAGACCTTGTCAAAGAAGGCTGGACAACAGACGACTTTGAAAAAGTCTTGAAAGCTTTGAAAGACAAAGGTTACACACCAGGATCCCTCTTCAGTAATGGTCAAGGTGGAGACCAAGGTACTCGTGCCTTTATCGCCAACCTTTACGGTGGTTCTGTAACAGATGAAAAAGTAACCAAGTATACAACAGATGATCCAAAATTTGTCAAAGGTCTAGAAAAAGCTTCTAAATGGATCAATGATGGCTTGATGATGAATGGTTCCCAATTCGACGGTGGAGCAGACATCCAAAACTTTGCCAACGGTCAAACTTCTTACACTATCTTGTGGGCACCTTCACAAAACGGTATCCAAGCTAAATTGTTGGAAGCAAGTAAAGTTGAAGTAGTTGAAGTGCCATTCCCATCTGATACAGGCAAACCAAAATTGGAATACCTTGTCAATGGTTTTGCAGTCTTCAACAACAAGGATGAGAAGAAAGTAGCAGCAGCTAAGAAATTTGTTCAATTCATCGCGGATGACAAAGAATGGGGTCCTAAGAACGTTGTTCGTACAGGTGCTTTCCCAGTTCGTAGCTCATTTGGTAAATTGTATGACGACAAACGAATGGAAACCATCAGCACTTGGACTCAATACTACTCACCATACTACAACACAATCGACGGCTTTGCAGAAATGCGTACACTTTGGTTCCCAATGTTGCAATCTGTTTCAAACGGAGATGAAAAAGCAGAAGATGCTTTGAAGACATTCACCGAAAAAGCAAACGAAACGATCCAGAAAAAATAGATCATCTATGAAATTCAAATGATCCTTTCATAGAAATAAGAAAGCATAGGCCCCTCGATTTCTTATCTCCATGTGTAGATTGAAAGAGGGGCCTTTGTGTCTTCATTCTTTCTATTGATTCTTTATTTGAAGCAATAGGGAATTGCTTCAAATAAAGAATCAAGTAATAAAAATAGAAAAAGAACATCAGGAGGTGCCTTATTGTGAAGGTAAACAAAATCCGAATGAGGGAGACGCTGGTTTCCTACGCATTCTTAGCACCCATTTTAATCTTCTTTATTGTCTTTGTATTAGCACCAATGATTATGGGGTTTGTCACTAGTTTCTTCAACTACTCGATGACCTCCTTCAAATTTGTTGGTTTGGAAAATTATTCCCGCATGTTTGCGGATAAGGTCTTTATCAAGTCCTTGATCAATACCGTTATCATCGTTATTGGATCCGTTCCAATCGTAGTATTGTTCTCCTTGTTTGTGGCTTCTCAGACCTACCATCAAAATGCCATTGCGCGTTCCTTCTACCGTTTCGTCTTCTTCCTTCCAGTTGTTACAGGTAGCGTAGCCGTTACGGTTGTATGGAAATGGATTTATGATCCGCTATCAGGTATTTTGAACTTTGTCCTTAAGTCAGGACATGTCATCGAGCAAAATATTTCTTGGTTAGGAGATAAGAACTGGGCTTTGATGGCCATCATTGTCATTTTGTTGACCACCTCTGTTGGTCAACCGATCATCCTCTACATCGCTGCCATGGGAAATATTGATAACTCTCTCGTAGAAGCAGCGCGTGTGGATGGTGCGACAGAACTGCAAGTTTTCTGGAAAATTAAATGGCCAAGCTTGTTGCCAACCACTTTGTATATTGCTATTATTACAACTATTAACTCTTTCCAATGTTTCGCCTTGATCCAATTGTTGACATCCGGTGGTCCTAACTACTCAACTAGTACCCTTATGTACTACCTTTACGAAAAAGCCTTTAAGCTCTCTGAATATGGTTATGCCAATACCATGGGTGTCTTCCTTGCGGTGATGATTGCCATTATCAGTTTTGCGCAATTCAAGATCCTCGGAAACGACGTAGAATACTAAAGAAAGGAGCCTCAGATGAAACCAACACAAAAGAAACCCATCACTGCCTTTACAGTGATTTCAACGATCATTTTGCTCCTTTTGACTGTCTTGTTCATTTTCCCATTTTATTGGATTTTGACAGGGGCCTTTAAGTCTCAGCCAGATACCATTATGATCCCACCTCAATGGTGGCCAAAGACACCAACCATGGAAAACTTCCAACAGTTGATGGTACAAAACCCAGCCCTACAATGGTTGTGGAACAGTGTCTTTATCTCCCTTGCAACTATGCTTTTGGTATGTATGACTTCTTCCTTGGCCGGTTATGTCTTGGCTAAGAAACGCTTCTATGGGCAACGAATTCTCTTTGCTACCTTCATCGCAGCCATGGCCCTTCCGAAGCAAGTTGTCTTGGTTCCATTGGTACGGATCATCAACTTTATGGGAATTCACGATACCCTAGCAGCGGTTATCTTGCCACTGGTTGGATGGCCATTCGGGGTCTTCTTGATGAAGCAGTTTAGTGAAAACATCCCAACAGAACTCTTAGAATCCGCTAAGATCGATGGTTGTGGAGAGTTACGGACTTTCTGGAGCGTTGCCTTTCCGATTGTCAAGCCGGGATTTGCAGCCCTTGCCATCTTCACCTTCATCAACACTTGGAACGATTACTTTATGCAATTGGTTATGTTGACCTCTCGTCAAAACTTGACCATTTCACTAGGGGTTGCGACCATGCAGGCTGAAATGGCTACTAACTATGGCTTGATCATGGCTGGGGCAGCCCTAGCGGCGGTGCCAATCGTTACGGTCTTCCTTGTTTTCCAAAAATCCTTCACCCAAGGGATTACTATGGGAGCGGTCAAAGGATAAGTTGTCCGTTTCGACAAACGATAGTTGTGTACAGATACTTTTTTCTAGGCTGAAAGGTGTAGGGCTCTTGGGAGCTCCACACCTCATCGGTGTCTAGAAGGGGCTGGGGAAGAAACCGCTTGTTTTCTTTTCTCGTCTTAAGATGTGTCGAAAGGATGAGTGCATGATATTTGATGATTTAAAAAACATCACCTTTTACAAGGGAATCCACCCCAATCTAGATCAGGCCGTTGATTTTCTCTATGAGCATCGGAAGGATTCTTTTGAATTGGGGAGATACGAAATTGATGGGGATAAGGTTTTTCTTCTTGTTCAAGAAAACATCCTCAATAAAGAAGTAAGCGACCGCTTTGAGCATCACAAAAAATATGCCGATTTGCATCTATTGGTAGAAGGGCATGAGTTTTCGAGTTATGGATCTCGTGTGACAGATGAGGCTATCGCATTTGATGAAGCATCGGACATCGGATTTGTCCATTGTCAGGAGTCTTATCCGCTACATCTGGGTTATCATAATTTTGCGATTTTCTTCCCAGGAGAACCTCACCAGCCTAATGGTTATGCGGGTCAAGAAGATAAGGTTCGAAAACAGTTAGTGAAGATTTTAATCGATTAAGAGAGTCAGAAAGGAGACGGTATGTCACAAAGAGAAACAGGATTGATCAAAACAGTTTTTAATACAGATAATCTGGTGATGCGAATCAGCGAGAAAATAGCGGACTTAGTCACAGTCAATCTTCTTTTTGTGCTGAGCTGTCTACCGATTGTTACCATCGGAATCGCGAAGATTAGTTTGTATCAAACGGTTTTTGCGATCAAACATCAGCGTCGCCTACCAGTCATTCGGACCTACATCAGCGCCTTTCGCGAAAATTGGAAGTTGGGTCTTCAGCTCGGAGGAATTGAGTTGCTCGTTTCAGGGATCTGTCTCTTTGACTTGTTGCTCTTTTGGAACCAGACAGCTTTGCCGATGCAGGTGTTAAAAGCTGTGTGTCTAGGACTCTTCATATTCCTCCTTCTGGTCATGCTAGCGGCCTATCCAATTGCGGCGCGTTACCGCTTGACTTGGGTAGAGTGTCTTCAAAAAGCTCTGATTGTAACCGGTTTGTATTTCCCATGGTTTTTCGTTATGGGGACTTTCTTGTTGCTAGTAGCTATGGTTTTTGTGACTTCTGTCTTAAGCTTTCTACTAGGGCTCATGGTCTTCTTCTTGATTGGTTTTTCTAGCCTGACCTTCCTACAGGTTGGATTGATGGAAAAAATATTTGCTCGTTTTAAAGAATAAAAAAGAAAAAATAGGATTTTGTAAACATTCGTGAAAGGAAAAAAGAATGTCAGATTTAAAAAAATATGAAGGAGTCATCCCAGCTTTTTACGCTTGCTATGATGACCAAGGAGAAATTAGCCCGGAGCGGGTGCGTGCTCTCGTAGAATATTTTATCGCGAAAGGTGTGCAGGGCTTGTATGTCAACGGATCTTCCGGCGAATGTATCTATCAGAGTGTGGCCGATCGCAAGCTAGTCTTAGAAGAAGTCATGGCAGTGGCTAAAGGAAAATTGACCATCATCGCTCACGTAGCCTGCAATAACACCAAGGATAGCGTGGAATTAGCACGACATGCAGAAGAACTAGGAGTAGATGCCATTGCGGCCATTCCGCCTATTTACTTCCGCTTGCCAGAATATAGTGTCGCCCACTACTGGAATGAAATCAGCGCAGCGGCGCCAAACACAGACTTTGTTATCTACAATATCCCGCAATTAGCAGGAGTGGCTTTGACACCGAGTCTTTATAAAGAAATGTTGAAAAACCAACGGGTCATTGGGGTGAAAAACTCTTCGATGCCTGTGCAGGATATTCAAACCTTTGCTTCTTTAGGTGGCGAAGACCATATCGTCTTCAATGGTCCGGATGAGCAATTCTTAGGTGGCCGTCTGATGGGAGCAGGAGCGGGTATTGGAGGCACTTATGGTGCCATGCCTGAGCTCTTCTTGAAACTCAATCAATTGATTGCGGATAAGGACTTGGAGACTGCGCGTGCCTTGCAGTTTGCCATCAATGGTATCATCGGAGTCTTGACGTCTGCTCATGGAAACATGTATGGAGTCATTAAAGAAGTCTTGCGGATCAATGAAGGTCTAGAACTGGGATCTGTTCGGAGTCCATTAACTCCAGTAACTGAAGCAGACCAGGAAGTAGTTCAAAAGGCAGCTAGTTTAATCCGTGAAGTCAAGGAACGTTTTCTTTAAAAAGGAATGGAAATCGGAAAGGAGAGGTGTATGGCCTATTACCTAGCGATTGATATCGGTGGGACCAATATTAAATATGGTCTGATTGATGAAGCAGAGAATTTGATTGAGTCGCATGAAATGCCGACAGAAGCTGAAAAAGGGGGACCTGGAATTCTAGGGAAAACCAAAGCTTTAGTAGAATCTTACCTCGAAGAAAATAATATTCTTGGAGTCTGTATTTCGTCAGCTGGCATGGTTGATCCCGATAAGGGAGAAATCTTTTATGCAGGTCCTCAGATTCCCAATTATGCGGGAACTCAGTTTAAAAAAGAAATTGAAGATGCCTATCATATTCCCTGCGAAATTGAAAATGACGTCAACTGTGCTGGTTTAGCAGAAGTCATGTCAGGGAATGGCCAGGGGGCTCAAGTTGCGGTCTGTTTAACAGTTGGCACTGGAATCGGTGGCTGTCTCCTAATCAATGGGGAGATTTTCCATGGCTTTAGTAATTCTGCCTGTGAAGTCGGTTACCTCCATCTTCAAGATGGCGCCTTCCAAGATTTGGCCTCAACAACAGCTTTAGTTGAATATGTTGCTAAGCAACATGGGGATCCTGTCGAACAATGGAGTGGTCGTCGTATTTTCAAGGAAGCGACCCAAGGAAATACCATCTGTATGGCAGGAATCGATCGCATGGTCGACTACCTAGGTAAGGGGCTTGCCAATATCTGTTATGTTGTCAATCCTCAAGTGGTCATTCTTGGTGGTGGGGTCATGGGACAGGAAGCTATATTGAAACCAAAAATTTCAGCCGCCCTCAAAGACTCCCTCGTTCCAAGCCTTGCAGACAAAACACAATTGGAGTTTGCGCATCATCAAAATACGGCGGGGATGATAGGAGCTTACTACCATTTCAAGCAACAGCAAGCTAGACGCAATTAAATCGAAAAGAGGCTGGGACAAAAGTCCCAGCCTTTGCATTGTCGAGCAAGCCGCAGTGGTTGAATGGGCTCTACTACGCTGCTTTCATCAGCTTTTATAGCCCTACTCAACTGTGCGGAGGTGGGACGACGAAATCGAATTCTAACGAATTACCGATTTCTGTCCCACTCTCTTTTTGTGGAAAAGAAAAACCAGGTGCCGAAGGCAAAAGCCCTTGGCGCCTGGTGATACATATGGAGACTACCGTCTACGTGAATCGTAGCCATTGAGTTTTTTGTTTTCCCAATAGCTATTGAAAATTTTCTCTTTGCGCTCCCGATCCATTTCAAGAAAGTGAGCGTAGATTAAATCAATCGTGGTTAAGAACGGAAGGGTCGCCGTAATACGGTCAATATAGGTGCTTCCAGGTAGGGGAGCAACTGGTAAAATTTCCGTAAAGTCATCTTTGATAGCGTCTGGTTGAGCCGTAAGAAGAACGGTTTTTGCCCCCATTTCTTGAGCATCCAAGAGGCTATGGATAATCGAGCGTGTGGTTCCCGACAGAGAGAAGGCAATGACCAGACAGGATTTATCCAAGATACTGGTCGTCCATGCAAAGCCGTCTTGATCGGTTAAGGCCTCACAAATAACGCCTAGTCGGAGGAAGCGAAGTTTCATCTCAGAAGCCACCAATCCTGAGCTTCCTTTTCCAAAGAAGTAGACCCGATCTGCTTGAGTGATTAAGTTAGCGACTTCTTTGATTTGGTCATCTTTTGCTAGGTTTTCTGTAGCCTGAAGGACATGTTGGTAGCGACGCAAGACATCCTGGGTTAATTCATCGTGCGGGGATTGTTGTTTTTGAGATTTGGTTTCTTCGTTAAAGTGATAGATAAATTCTCGATAGCCTGTGAAGCCACACTTTTGGGAAAAACGGGTCAAAGCAGCTTTGGATACATGCAACAGTTCCGTCACTCTAGACGAGGAAAGAGAGTGTTGCTGTGCTTCAGGAGATAAAAAATAGCGGGCGATGTCTAACTCTAGCTCCGTCATTTCTTCTTGATGGCTCTTAATAATGCTTCGGAGATCACGATCTTGTTTCACAGCGGTCCTCCTTTCAACTGAGGTTACACATGGAGAAAATCCTATAATATATTTCACAGTATAACATAAAAAACCGGGATATACAAGGAGTACGACCAGCGAACGACTGAAAGAAGGAACAGAATCAGCGTCTCTTTTGAATCAACTTTGTAAAAAAAATAACCTCTGGAAACAAAGGAAAGACGCTGAAAAAAGTTGTTAAAATATGTTATAATTTACACAAGAATTTGTTCCTTCTCGTAAAGGAAGAGGTAAGGAGGTGGAGTGATGGCCAACGCAACTCTAGAAATGATGCAAGAGATTGAAATGGCGGCAGAAGCCGTTGTCGCAAGTTACGAAGATCAGGTCCAAGATTTGCGCCAACAGTTAGGTGATCACCTACAGGAGGTGGCAGCATCCTATGACAAAGAGACCGCAAAGCTAGTAGCAGAGCGGGAAGAGTCCTCGAGAGCGACGATTGCTAGCTTGGCAGCAGACCTTGCAGTGACCAGCCAGCGCAATGACGAAAAGGTGCAGCAAGCCATGACAAATAAGCGAGCAGCTTTGGTAGACGAAATTGTAGAAAAGGTGGTAGCAACCTATGGCAATTAGCCCAATGCAACACCTTTCCCTAGTCTTGCCCACAAATCTAATGGACGAGCTTCTCTTGTCGCTCCAGTCAGAGGAATCCGTCCAAATCTATGATTTGAGCGAGCAAGAGGACTGGCAAGTTGCTTTCCAGACGAGTGATAGGACCAAAGGATCAGCTCAAAGACTGGATGAACTAAGACGTCGGGAAGAGCAGTTAGAAAAGGCCATTCAAGCTTTGGAGCCTTTCATTCCTCAAAAGAAGGGATTAGAAAAACTAAAAGAAGCTCCCTTGTCTTTATCTTTTCACGATTTAGAGTCTCATGGGCTTATCCGTGATGAGCAACGTCTCTTACAGTCGGTGCAAAAACAATTGGCTGTCTTAGCAAAGGCGCGGGATCGCATCCAGCTAGCCCAAGAAGAGCTTGCCTCTTTGGAAAAATGGGTTGACTTGACAATGACACCGGACCAGCTCAAGCGTTTCCGCTATGTTCATGGCTTAATCGGCACCATTCCCAATAGTGAACAGGATCAGGCGCGTCAAGCCTTGCTAGCGCACCCAGATGTAGAGGTTGATGTAGTTTTCAGCTCGGAAACAGAGCATGGAGTCGTTGTCCTGTATAAGTCTGGTGACTTAGCGGATCTTCAAGATACGCTGACCAGTTCGCATTTCAAAGAGTTTGACTATCAGGGAGAGACCCTGCCGAAAGAACGTTTGGAGCAACTCAAGAGAGAGATCAAAGAACAAGGAGCTGTTGAAGCGGCTACTTTGGAAAGGCTCAGCCAAGCCAAGGAAGATCTCAACCAACTCAAGTACCAACTCGATTATGTCTTGAGTCTAGGAGCTCGGGAAGAGGCTAAAGGCTCTCTTGCCAGTACAGCCCATCTAGTCGCATTAGAAGGATGGATTGAGAGCTCTCAACTCAAAGCTTTAAAGGGCAAACTTCAAAAGGAATTTGGGAACCAAGTCGTCTTGCAGACGCGAGAGGTTACCCAAGAAGAATGGGATCAGGTGCCAATCAAACTGAAAAACAATGCCTTGGTGGAGCCTTTCGAGTTGGTGACTGAGATGTATGCCCTGCCCAAGTATTACGAGAAAGATCCGACGCCAATCGTCTCTCTCTTCTACTTTGTTTTCTTTGGAATGATGGTAGCAGATATTGGCTATGGCCTCTTGTTAACGCTGGCAACTGGCCTTGCTCTAAAAGCTTTCCAGCTACGGCCGAGCGCAGCAAAAAACCTTCGCTTTTTCTGCCTCTTAGGAATCTCGGTAGCCCTTTGGGGAGTCGTATATGGTTCCTTCTTCGGCTTTGAGATGCCCTTTGCTTTGATCAGCACGACCACCAATGCTATGACCATCTTGATCCTATCGGTTGTCTTTGGTTTCATCACCGTTTTGGTTGGTCTCTTCCTAGGAGGGATGAAAAATGTCCGCCTGAAAGACTATACGGAAGCCTACAATGCAGGCTTTGCCTGGGTCTTGATCTTATTAGGTTTGATGCTCTTAGCAGTCGGGAATATCCTACCAGGCTTATCCTACCTAGTTCCCATTGGCCAGTGGCTAGCTATTCTCAATGCGATTGGGATTCTGGTGGTGTCCATTGTCAGTGCCAAGAAATTATCAGGATTAGCAGCAGGTTTGTTTAACCTCTACAATGTTAGTGGCTATGTCGGAGACTTGGTCAGCTTCACCCGTTTGATGGCGCTCGGTTTATCTGGGGCTAGCATCGGGTCAGCCTTTAACTTGATTGTCAATCTCTTCCCGACTCTGGGACGGTTCACAGTCGGCCTTGTCCTCTTTGTCCTACTCCATGCTATCAACATGTTCCTGTCCTTCTTATCAGGCTACGTGCACGGGGCTCGTTTGATCTTTGTCGAGTTCTTTGGCAAGTTCTACGAGGGTGGTGGCAAACCCTTCCGACCTCTAAAACCGTCGGAACGCTATGTCAAAACAAAAAAATAATTCAGTAAATCAATCATAAAAAATTTTATAGGAGTATATTCATGGAATCTTTAGCTTCATATTTCTCAACCCATGGGGGTGCCTTCTTTGCAGCACTTGGTGTAGCCATTGCAGTGGCTCTTAGCGGAATGGGTTCAGCCCTCGGTGTTGGTAAGACTGGTCAAGCTGCTGCCGCACTCTTGAAAGAACAACCAGAAAAATTTGCCCAAGCTTTGATCTTGCAATTGTTGCCAGGTACACAAGGTCTGTATGGTTTCGTTATCGGAATCTTGATCTGGTTGCAAATTAAGCCAGATATGGCTCTTGAAACAGGAGTTGCATACTTCTTCACAGCTCTTCCAGTAGCGATTGTTGGCTATTTCTCAGCGAAACACCAAGGGAATGTCGCAACTGCTGGGATGCAAATCTTGGCAAAACGCCCAGAAGACATGATGAAAGGGGTTATCCTTGCGGCCATGGTTGAAACCTATGCCATCTTGGCCTTCGTTGTGTCCTTCCTATTGACCCTACGCGTCGGCTAAGAGCTAGCTTTGATGGATTCGCCTTACGAGGCGAAAAACACAAGACGCATGCAATAGGAGAAAAAACGATATGGATGAACAAACCCAATTAAAGGATTCGATCTTGGCCCAAGCCCACGAAAAAGGGCGTAAACTCTTAGAAGAGGCCAAGGAAACCATCCTAAAAGAAGAGACTGCGCAAGAAGAGCGTTTGATCCAAGATAAACTCAATCAACGCTCCGAGCAGCTCAAGCGGATTCAACGTCAATTGCAACGTGAAACCCAACAAATCGAAAATAAAAAACGCCAATCAACCCTTGTCACCAAGCAACGAGTCTTAAAGGATCTCTTTGCAGATGCTTATGAAGCGATGGTGGCTTGGCCCCTTGAAAAGGAAATGCAGTTTGTAGATGCGGTCTTAGATCGCTATCAGGGACAAGTTGTGACCCTGACCTTCGGTGCGGTGAGCGCTGCTAAATTTGATTCAGCAGCTCTCGAGAGATTGAAGCAGACGCATCAGAATGTGACAGTTGCAGATGCAACGATCTCAGCTCAAGCAGGTTTTGTCTTGTCGGTTGGGAAGATTGATGACAACTATCTCTACCGTGATTTGGTGGATTCCATTTGGGAGCAAGAAAGCTACCAGATGGCAGCCAGCATTTTCACAAATGAAGAGAACTAGGAGGTTGCAATGAGCGAACGGACCTATTCTCAAGTCAATACAGGAATCAGCGTACGTGAGGCTAGTTTTGTCAGTCCCAGTCAGTTCGAGCAGTTGCTTGCAAGTCCCTCCAGCGAGAGTCGAGAAGGCTTGCTACAAGGGACGCCTTATGCTCTAGATAGCAAAGAGATCAAGGATTTAGCAGCCCTTGAAGCCCGTCTGATGGCAGCCTTGTTGGCAGAATACCAATGGGCTTTTGAGGTAAGCCCTCAGTCAGACCTGGTTAGCCTGTTTACCTTGAAATACACCTATCATAATCTCAAGGTTTATCTAAAACACAAGGCGACAGAGCGCAAGTTGGGGCACTTATTGATCCCTATCGGTCCTTATTCTCTCGATGTGCTCGAGCATTTGGTGGCGACCTTTTCTGCGGAGCATTGTCCGGCCTTTATGGCGGAAGAAGTGGCTGCAACCTGGCAAGAATTCCAAGACTATCAGGACTTGCGGGTCCTCGAAATTGGGATGGACTTAGCTTATTTTAAACACCTGAGATACTTAGGGGACAGCCTAGATCATCCGATTCTGAAGCAGTTGGTGGACGTGACCATTGACTTTTACAATGCGATTACGGTCAAGCGGGCCTTGGATCAGCAAAAACCGCATAGCTTTATGCACCAATTACTTTCAGATGAAGGAAGCCTCAGTGCCCATCAGGTGATCGACCTGCTAGAATCCGGTCAGTGGTTGACCTGGTTTTATCAAGTCAATCCGCTAGAGTACGATCTCGCTTTAGAGACTTATGAAGAAAAGATGCGCACCGGTCAACTAAAGACCGTAGAGTTGGAGTATTTAGAGAGTTTGGTGAAATTCAGTCTTCTAGACGCTGGCCGTTTTGAAGTTGATGGACCACTCCCTCTTGTTCGTTATCTTTACGGAAAAGAGTTAGAGGTGACCAACCTTCGTTTGGTCCTCTCTGGTTTGGACAATGGTTTTCCGCTAGCAGACATCAAAGAAAGGATGAGACCGATTTATGGACAAACAGACCTATAAGATCGCCGTTGTGGGCAATCGGGACGCCATCCTTCCTTTTCGCCTGATTGGCTTTCAAACCTATCCGGTCACAGAGCCGCAAGAAGCGATCAATACCTTGCGAAAACTCAGTCGGGAAAACTTCGGGATTATCTACCTGACAGAGGATATTGCTCAGGCCATTCCAGATACAGTGGCGTTTTACGACCAGCAGCTGACACCAGCTCTGATCCTTATCCCGACCCATAGAGGGACTACAGGACTGGGCCAACAGCGGATTCGTGATAATGTCGAAAAAGCAGTAGGACAGGATATTTTATGAGAACAAATGAATTTGGCCAAACGATTGGCGATGCACTGCCGGATTTTACTCCGGGGCGTCTGCCAGCTATTGAGCGGATCGAAGGTCGCTATACCGTGATCGAGCGCCTCTCAAAAGAAAAACATGGAGCAGATCTTTATCAGGTCTACGGGCCGGACTCTCCAGCAGCTATGTGGACTTTTCTGTTCAAAGGCCCTGCCCGCAATGAGGAGGAGTGGGACCACTTATTAGATGATCTCATGACAGCCCAAGGTCGCTTTTACTATGCGATTGTAGACAAAGATTCAGGCAAGGCTTTGGGGACTTTCTCTCTCATGCGGATCGATCAAGCCAACCGGGTGATCGAAGTCGGAGCAGTGACCTACTCACCAGCGCTCCAAAAAACACGCATGGCTACGGAAGCCCAGTATCTGTTAGCGCGCTACGTGTTTGAAGATTTAGGCTACCGCCGCTATGAGTGGAAATGCGATGCCCTAAACCAAGCATCTCGCAAAGCAGCTGAGCGCTTAGGGTTCACCTATGAAGGCTGTTTCCGTCAGGCTGTTGTTTATAAAGGTCGGACCCGTGATACAGACTGGTTGTCCATCATTGACCAAGAATGGCCAGAAATCAAACAGCGCTTCGAAGCCTGGTTGGATCCAAGCAATTTCGATGCCAATGGCCAACAAAAGCAATCTCTAAGAGAGATAGCACAAAAGTAAAACAAAGAAACAAAGGATTCCCAGGAGGAATACATGACTCAAGGAAAAATTATCAAAGTTTCCGGTCCCTTGGTGGTTGCATCAGGGATGCAGGAGGCCAATATCCAAGACATTTGCCGGGTCGGCGATCTTGGTTTGATTGGCGAAATTATTGAGATGCGGCGGGACGAAGCCTCTATCCAAGTATATGAAGAAACGTCTGGAGTTGGTCCAGGAGAACCAGTGGTAACAACCGGAGCTCCCCTTTCTGTTGAATTGGGACCAGGCTTGATCTCTCAGATGTTTGACGGGATCCAACGCCCCTTGGAACGCTTCCAAGAAGTTACTGCCAGTGACTTTTTGGTTCGTGGGGTGCAAGTTCCAAATCTAGATCGGGACACCAAATGGGCCTTTGAACCAAGCGTGACAGAAGGAACAGAAGTGGTTGCAGGAGACATCGTCGGTACCGTTCAAGAGACCAATATGGTGGAGCACCGCATCATGGTGCCCTTTGGTGTGAGTGGACGTGTGACCAAGATCGCAGCAGGTTCTTACACAGTAGAAGAGCCGGTTTATGAGATCGAGCAGGCAGATGGTAGCCTCTTTACTGGTACTTTGATGCAAAAATGGCCGGTTCGTCGAGGCCGTCCCTTTGCACAAAAACTGATTCCAGTAGAGCCTTTGGTCACCGGTCAACGGGTCATCGATACCTTCTTCCCAGTGACTAAGGGTGGAGCTGCAGCTGTTCCTGGTCCTTTCGGAGCTGGGAAAACAGTTGTGCAACACCAGGTGGCTAAGTTTGCCAATGTAGACATCGTAATTTACGTTGGTTGTGGGGAACGTGGAAATGAAATGACGGACGTTCTGAATGAATTTCCAGAATTGATCGATCCAACGACTGGTCAATCCATCATGCAACGGACTGTTCTGATCGCCAACACTTCGAACATGCCAGTAGCGGCGCGTGAAGCTTCCATCTACACAGGGATTACTATTGCCGAATACTTCCGTGATATGGGCTATTCCGTTGCCATCATGGCGGATTCTACTTCTCGTTGGGCAGAAGCTCTCCGTGAAATGTCTGGTCGTCTAGAAGAAATGCCAGGGGATGAAGGCTACCCAGCCTACCTTGGTAGCCGGATCGCTGAATACTACGAGCGTGCAGGTCGGGTCAAGACACTTGGAACCACTGCGCGTGAAGGTTCGATTACCGCCATCGGTGCCGTTTCCCCTCCAGGTGGAGACATTTCAGAGCCGGTGACCCAAAATACCTTGCGGATTGTCAAGGTCTTCTGGGGACTAGATGCTCAATTGGCTCAACGTCGTCACTTCCCAGCCATCAACTGGTTGAGTTCTTATTCGCTTTACCAAGATGAAGTCGGTCGCTATATCGATCTACATGAACAAATCAGTTGGTCTGAAAAAGTGACCCGCGCTATGAATTTGCTTCAAAAGGAAAGTGAATTGCAAGAAATCGTCCGCTTGGTTGGTCTAGATTCCTTGTCTGAAAAAGACCGCTTGACCATGAATGCGGCTAAGATGATCCGTGAAGACTACCTGCAACAAAATGCCTTTGATGAGGTCGATACCTATACCTCTTTCAGCAAGCAGGTGGCCTTGTTGACCAACATTTTGACCTTTGACCAAGAAAGTCAAAAAGCGTTGGAATTAGGGGCCTACTTCACAGAAATCATGGAAGGAACCGTGGCCCTTCGAGACCGCATTGCCCGTAGCAAGTTCATCCATGAGGACCAGTTGGCAACCATTCAAGCCCTGAAAGAAGAAATCGTAGAAACCCTACACCAAATCGTCGCAAAAGGAGGAGTAGACAATGAGCGTGATTAAAGAATACCGTACTGTCAGCGAAGTTGTTGGCCCCTTGATGATTGTCGATCAGGTCGAAGGAGTTCACTACAATGAATTGGTAGAAATCAAGCTCCATGACGGAACGACCCGTCAGGGACAAGTCCTCGAAGTCCAAGAAGATAAGGCAATGGTCCAGCTCTTTGAAGGATCTAGCGGGATCAACTTAGAAAAAGCCAAAGTCCGCTTTACCGGACGTCCCCTAGAACTTCCTGTGTCTGAAGACATGGTCGGACGCATCTTTAACGGGATGGGCAAACCCATCGATGGCGGTCCAGAGATTATCCCAGAGAAGTACTTGGACATTGATGGGCAAGCTATCAACCCTGTTTCACGGGACTATCCGGATGAATTTATCCAGACAGGGATCTCAGCCATTGACCATTTGAATACCTTGGTTCGGGGCCAAAAACTCCCAGTCTTCTCAGGTTCTGGTCTTCCTCACAAGGAGTTGGCGGCTCAGATTGCTCGTCAAGCGACAGTTCTTAATTCCGAAGAAAACTTTGCCGTGGTCTTTGCGGCCATGGGGATTACCTTTGAAGAAGCAGAGTTCTTTATGAATGACCTTCGGGAAACAGGAGCCATTGACCGCTCTGTCCTCTTTATCAACCTAGCCAATGACCCAGCTATCGAGCGGATAGCCACTCCTCGGATTGCCTTGACAGCGGCAGAATATTTGGCCTATGAAAAAGACATGCATGTCTTGGTCATCATGACCGACATGACCAACTACTGTGAAGCCCTTCGGGAAGTATCCGCTGCTCGCCGGGAGGTTCCCGGACGTCGGGGCTATCCAGGTTACCTCTATACCAACCTATCCACCCTCTACGAACGTGCAGGACGCTTGGTTGGTAAGAAAGGATCTGTGACCCAGATTCCGATCCTCTCCATGCCGGAAGATGACATCACCCACCCTATTCCTGACTTGACAGGCTACATCACCGAAGGTCAGATTATTCTGTCCCGTGATCTCTACAACAGTGGCTACCGTCCACCGATCAATGTCCTTCCATCTCTTTCTCGTTTGAAAGACAAGGGGTCTGGTGAAGGGAAGACTCGGAAAGACCATGCGGCGACCATGAACCAGCTCTTTGCGGCCTATGCCCAAGGGAAACAAGCAAAAGAGTTAGCCGTGGTGCTTGGGGAGTCTGCCTTGTCAGATACAGACAAGCTCTATGTCAAATTTACCGATCGCTTTGAGAAGGAATACATCAATCAAGGCTTTACTACCAATCGGAGTATTCAAGAAAGTCTAGATCTGGGCTGGGAATTGCTGGCTATCTTGCCAAGGACAGAGCTCAAGCGGATCAAGGATGATATGATTGACGAATACCTCCCAAAAACTTCTAAGGAAGCACAAGCCTAGGAGTAGAAAGGAGGAAGTCAAATGGCACGATTAAATGTCAAACCCACCCGGATGGAGTTAAACACCCTCAAAGAGCGTCTGAAGACAGCAACTAGAGGGCATAAACTTCTCAAGGACAAACGAGACGAGCTCATGCGACGCTTCATCGAATCAGTCCGTGAAAATGACCGCCTCCGCCAGAAGGTTGAGGCAGCTCTCGTCGGAAATATGCAAGAATTTGTCCTCGCCAAATGTCTGGAGAATGACCTCATGGTCCAGGAAATCTTTGCGGTGCCGACGCGTGAGGTCAGCCTGCATATCGAGACGGAGAATATCATGAGTGTGCGCGTGCCCAAGATGCATGCCCATATCGATAATCCGTATGGAGACGATGAGGGAGACGTGGTCTACAGCTACGTGGCTTCCAATAGTCAGATGGATAGCACCATTCAAGAAATGGAAGAACTCCTCCCAGACCTGCTTCGTCTAGCTGAGATTGAAAAAACTTGCCAGCTAATGGCCGATGAGATCGAAAAAACGCGCCGTCGGGTAAATGGACTGGAGTATGCGACCATTCCAGACCTCAAGGAGACCATCTATTATATCGAAATGAAACTCGAAGAAGCTGAACGAGCTAACCTGGTCCGAATGATGAAGGTTAAATAAGATACAAAGCCGTTAAGCAACTCAAAGGAAAATAGGAAATCCAACGACGAAGCGACCGCTTCTAGTTGGATTTATCTTTTTCCAAAGAGTTGTAGGCGTGTTCAGTTATAAGATACAAAGCCGTTAAAAACAGCACCTCAAGTGATGTCTACAGGACACGAACTTGGGGTGTTTTTTAGCCTCTATTCAACTGAAAAATCTTCTAAAATCCCTTGGTTCAGGGCTCTCAAAGGCTTCTGATACAATGAATTTGTTTGATTATCCAAATAGTACTAACTGTCACTAAATGTTAAGAGAATGTAACAAGAAAGGGTTAATGTTACAAATTAGGGTCAGTTAGATTAAAAGAAAAGAAGGGTCATTCCTCGGGCAAAAAATGTGGTAGAATATTAAATGTATCTGTCTGGAGATAAATCTCCGATAATAAGAAAATGAGGAAATAACGTATGAAGAAAGTAAACAAAAAAGCTCTAATTGCTTCGACTGTTGCTATGGCGGTCTTGCCATTTACAACTGGTAAAGCAGAATCAAATGGAGACTGGGTTGCCCGTTCTGTAGATGAAATTCGTGCAGATATTTCAACTTCAGAAAACAAACAAACCTACACTATCAAGTATGGGGATACCCTAAGCACGATTGCGGAAGCTTTGAATGTTGACGTAACTGTTTTGGCAAACTTGAACCAAATCAGCAACATTGATTTGATTTTCCCAGGAACTGTCTTGACAACAACTGTCAATGATCAAAACCAAGTGACAGGTGTAGAAATCCAAACTCCTACAGCAGGTAATGCTGATGCAACTGTGACAACTTCTGCTGATTTGACCAACAACCAAATTAAAGTAGACAACCAAACTGTTGCAGTGGGTGATTTGACAAAACCAGTAGCAGATGAGAGCAACCAACCTGTAGAACTCCCTCAAGCACCTGCAGTTGTAGCAGCAGTGGCAGACCAAGTATCAGAAAGCTTGTCAACTCCAGAAGCACCAGCAGAAACACCTGCACCAGCAGCCCCAGTAGCAGATGAAGCACCAGCACCAGTTGTTGAAGAGGCACCTGCGCAACCTGCTGCAGCGCCAGCTGAAGTAGCGGCTCCTGTAGCAGCACCAGTTGTTGAGGAAGCACCAGTAGCTCCAGTAGCTGAACCAGCTCCAGTCGTTGAAGTTCCAGCAGAACCAGAAGTTACTGCGGTTGCTTCAACACCACAATATGGTGCACCAGCACCAGTTGTTGACACGACAGCTTCAACTCCTTCAACTGCGACACCTACTTCAAATGAAGGTCTTCAACCTCAAGCGATTCGCTTCAAAGAACAAGTAATAAATGAACTTGGCTTGACTGATATCGGTGGTTACCGTCCTGGTGACCCAGAAGATCACGGTAAAGGTCTTGCAATCGACGTTATGGTTCCAGAAAGTTCAGCGATCGGTGACCAAGTAGCTCAATATGCAATCAATCATATTGAAGAAAATGGAATTTCCTACATCATTTGGAAACAACGTTTCTATGCTCCATTCGACAACATTTATGGACCAGCAAATACTTGGAATGAAATGCCAGACCGTGGAAGTGTAACAGAAAATCACTACGACCACGTACACGTGTCATTCAACCCATAATCAAGTCATAGCAAAGAGGTTGGGACAAAAGTCCCAGCCTCTTAATTGTCTTTGGATTGTCGAGCAAGACGCAGTGGTTGAGTGGGCTCTACTACGCTGATTTCATCAGCTTTTATAGCCCTACTCAACTGTACGGAGGTGGGACGACGAAATCGAATTCTAACGAATGACCGATTTCTGTCCCACTCTCTTTTTTTTGTATAAAAAATAAACCCCATTTGATCAATGGGGTTTATTGGATTAAAGGATAACATCAGATTGTTCTACTTGATAGAGAGCAATACTCATGAATAAAACAACAACCAGAAGAAGTAAAATCCCGGGTGTCCAAGAGTGGAAGATTTGTTGGCTTGAACCAAATAAGATAGGTCCAAGTGCAGCAAAGATATATCCTCCTGTTTGAGCTAGCCCAGATAGTTGAGCAGTTTTTTCAGGAGAGCTAGACTTCATGGAGAAGGTGACCATGAGGTAAGGGAATAAGATACTCGTAAAACTTCCAATCAAGATATTCAGAATCAACCAGTAAATGAAGTTGTTTGTCTTTATTAACAGCATGGCAATTCCAGTAAAACCAGCTAAAACAGTCGTGATCAGCATGATACGTCGATTTCGTTCAGTAAGGCTGGTGGTAAGACTTGGAATGGTCATAGAGAAAGGAAGGCTCATCAGGGTGAATACAGATGCTAAAATTCCGGCATTGGCTTGACTGATACCAGCTTGGGTTGCCATAGTAGGAAGCCAGGTCATAGTGGTATAGAACAAGAGAGACTGGAGGCCACAGAAAAGCATGATGGCCCAAACTTTGCCATTCTTATACCAGCTAGTCTTATTTTCATGAGAAGAAGAGCTTTTTTTCAAATAATGATTGTGGCGAGCATTAGGGAGCCAGATCACAAGAGCGACCGCACAGACAACTGTCAGCACCCAGACCAAGCCTTGCCAAGAGGTAGCTTGAGTAATAGGAACAGCGACAGAAGAAGCGACCGCAGTAGACAAGCCCATTGCAGTGATATAGAGGGTAGTCAAGAAGCCAAGACGTTTTGGTTCATTGGCTTGGATCAAGCTTGGTAGAAGGACATTGATAAAGGCAATAGCAGCACCAATCAAAAGAGTTCCCACATAGAGGAGAGGCAGATTGATGGTGCGTAGAGCAGATCCAATCGTCATCAGGATCAAAACTCCAAGAAAGAGTCGCTCAATCCCAAAGCGTCTCGCCCAGCTAGTAGCAAAAGGAGAGAAAATAGCGAATGTTAGGAGGGGTAGACTTGTCAAGAGGCCGAGAGAACTCACCTCAACACCAAAGCTAGCAGCAATATCTGATAAGACAGTGGAGAGGGTCGTAAATGGGGCCCGTAAGACCACTCCTAGTAATAAAATTCCTGGAATGAGAAAACGTGAATGGTTTTGTTTCATAGTGTACCTCCTTGCTTGAAAATGAACAGTATCCGTATCATTATAGCACAAGAACTTGGAGGAGGCAAAAGGATTATCGATGAATAAAGCTTGTAAAATAGCTGTTTTGCCTATAAATATAGTAAACAATAGAAAGATAGAGCTGAAAAAAATATTTTGAAGGTTTTCAAACTTTCTTCGCATATATATTTATAGGAACGTAGTTTTCGCTCCGCTCAAATTGCATCCATATCTCTAAATTCGGTTGAACTCTTTGAGTTCACCTCATTCAAATTTCTAAGGATCGTAGTTCTCACTAGCGTTCAAACTGCGTCAACGTACCTAAACTCACGGATGCTCGTAAAGATAAGGAACGTAGTTCTCTCTGTCGTTCGAACTGCATCAATGTACCTAAGCTCATCTACGTCCTTGTTAGGATTGGTTTAAGGAAATAGGTTTGGTAATAATTACATAACGCAGTGGTTGATTGGTATCTTTGTTCGCTCTTATAGCTCCAAAGATTACCTACTAATGAGGAAACGAGGTTTCCTATATCCGCAACCTCAAACAGTCTCCCAGACTGTTTGACCTGTGCGGGGGTGAGACAATTGAAAAGGTTTGGGGAACCTTTTCAACCTGAGCCAAAAAATAAGGAAGCGAAGCAATTTTAAAAAATTGTTCTGTCTCACTCCCATAAAAAAAGCCACCTGATTTGGTGGCCTTTATGGGAGATTATTATGAAAAAGTTTAGGATTTTCTATCAAACAAAGTTAGGAGGTCTTCATTTGATGGTATTAGTATAAATCGGAAAACTTAAAGAAAGCTTAAGATACCTTCCTGTAATTTAAAATCAGTCTTAAGACGGATGGTTTGATTTGTAGCTGTCATTCGATCTCATTCTAGGTTAACTTGCATTATTGTCAGAATTGTGAGAAAATAGTCTTCATCAAAGGAGGGAAAGGATAGCGAGATGAGAGAGGATATCAAGATTAACGACCGTGCCCTAGCACTGGAGAAACAATTGATTGAAAAGTTAGAGCTTGTGTTTGATACCGATGTTGAATTGGACGTCTACAACCTTGGTTTGATTTATGAGTTGGATCTGGATGAGGAAGGGACTTGCAAGGTAGTCATGACCTTTACCGATACCGCTTGTGACTGTGCGGAAAGTTTGCCTATCGAAATCGTCGCCCGCCTAAAAGAAATTGACGGTATTGAAGACGTCAAAGTAGAAGTAACCTGGTCGCCAGCTTGGAAAATTACCCGGATCAGCCGTTATGGACGTATTGCACTTGGCCTGCCACCGCGATAAATCAATAAAACTCACTTTACAAATTCGTAAAGTGAGTTTTTTCATATCTTATTGTTTACCAGACTGTTCCATATTCCAGAAGTCGGTTACGGCACCGCGTGAAGCAGAGGATACCGTGTGGGCATATTTTCCAAGAACCCCACGGCTATATAGTGGTGGCAAGGTAGTTTCAGCCTTCCGTTTCGCCAACTCTTCGTCTGAGACGTGCATGGTGATTTCTTTAGTATCTTGGTCAACTGTTACCAAATCACCAGTGTGGAGGTAGGCGATTGGACCACCGACCTGGGCTTCAGGTGCAATGTGTCCGACAACGAGACCATAAGTACCACCAGAGAAGCGTCCGTCTGTCAAGAGAGCCACCTTGTCTCCTTGGCCTTTCCCAACAATCATGGATGACAAGGACAGCATTTCAGGCATACCAGGACCACCCTTCGGACCTACGAAACGAACGACAACAACATCGCCATCCACGATTTCGTCCGAAAGAACAGCTTCAATGGCAGCTTCTTCGGAGTCAAAGACCTTAGCAGGACCGGTGATGTTACGCACTTTCACACCTGATACTTTGGCAACCGCCCCTTCTGGAGCCAAGTTCCCTTTCAGGATGATCAATGGACCATCGGCACGTTTAGGATTTTCAAGCGGCATGATAACTTTTTGACCTGGTGTCAAATCAGCGAAGGCTTCTAAGTTCTCAGCCACCGTTTTACCAGTACATGTGATGCGATCCCCATGAAGAAAACCATTCTTAAGAAGGTATTTCATGACGGCTGGCACACCACCGACATTATAAAGGTCTTGGAAGACATATTTCCCTGAAGGTTTCAAGTCCGCCAAATGAGGCACGCGCTCTTGGAAATCGTTGAAGTCCTCAAGTGTCAAGTCCACATTGGCCGCATGAGCGATCGCAAGCAAGTGCAGAGTGGCATTGGTAGAACCACCAAGCGCCATGGTCACTGTAATCGCATCTTCAAAGGCTTCACGAGTCAAGATATCCGATGGTTTGAGTCCCATTTCCAGCATCTTGACAACAGCACGACCTGCTTCTTCGATATCGGCCTTCTTATCCGCTGATTCAGCAGGGTGAGAAGAGGAACCAGGAAGACTCATCCCAAGGACCTCGATCGCTGTCGCCATGGTGTTGGCCGTATACATCCCACCACAGCCACCAGGGCCAGGGCAGGCGTTACATTCCAGTTGCTTCACTTCTTCAGCCGTCATATCACCATGGTTCCATTTCCCGATTCCTTCGAAAACAGAAACCAAGTCGATATCTTTTCCATCGAGATTCCCTGGAGCAATGGTCCCACCATAAGCAAAGATCGCTGGGATATCCATATTGGCAATGGCAATCATCGAACCAGGCATGTTCTTATCACAGCCACCGATGGCTACAAAGGCATCCACGTTGTGACCTCCCATAGCAGCTTCGATAGAGTCCGCAATGATATCACGAGAAGTCAAGGAGAAGCGCATCCCAGGCGTTCCCATAGCGATCCCATCCGCAACAGTAATGGTTCCGAATTGGACTGGCCAAGCTCCCGCATCTTTCACACCTTCTTTGGCCAATTTCCCAAAATCATGCAGGTGCATGTTACACGGTGTATTTTCTGCCCAAGTAGAGATGACCCCTACGATTGGTTTTTCAAAGTTTTCATCGGTCATCCCAGTTGCCCGAAGCATAGCCCGGTTAGGAGATTTAACCATGCTATCGTAGACGCTACTGCGATGGCGAGTATCTAATTCTGTCATCTGATTCCCTCTCACGTATTTTTTTATTATTATAGCACAATTTACAGTCCAACGATAGAAGAAAATTCTTGAATTTTCAGACAATTTAACAGAGTGAGGATGGAGAACAGCAGGATGAAAGAAATTATTTGAAAAAAGTTGTCAAGTAACTTTACTTTACAAAAAAGTTTTGTTATACTGTTAAAGTTGATGAAAATCAAACCTAATTGAATTTATATCTTAAAAGGAGAAAAACGAAATGGCAGTACCTGCACGTCGCACATCAAAAGCGAAGAAAAACAAACGTCGTACGCACTACAAAGTAACAGCTCCATCTGTAAACTTTGACGAAGCAACTGGAGATTACTCACGTTCTCACCGTGTATCACTTAAAGGATACTACAAAGGACGTAAGATCGCTAAAGCTGCATCAGCTGAATAATAGAAGGGAGATACCATGCGCGTAAATATTACACTTGAACACAAAGAATCTGGTGAACGCTTGTACCTTACTTCTAAAAACAAACGTAACACTCCAGACCGTCTTCAATTGAAGAAATACTCACCAAAACTTCGCAAACACGTTGTGTTTACTGAGGTGAAATAGGGGTTCACTACACGTCAATAGATGTTAGAAACCTTGATTTTAAGCGATTCTTGAAATTCTAAATTTCACTACATTGCAATATAAATCAACCGAATCACTACCTTTTTCACTACCTTTTTTGAAATAAGAAATATGGATTCGGACAATAAAAAAGCAAGAGATACTATGTTATGTAGTATCTCTTTTCTACTATTTATTAAGCAAAGTGTTATTTTGACGTAATACTTTATTTAATAAATTCCTTCGTAGCTAAATAACCCTACTTGACAAAGTGTATTACTGAATTTTCAAAAAATGGTTTTTATGTTATAATACAGGATGATATTTTATTTAAGGAGTAACTATTTTGAAATCTATTTTAAAACGAATCATTGAGTCCATAACACTTATTGCCATTTCAGCAGCTTTATGGCAGTTGGTCCTTTTTCCAGTTGCAAATAATATAAGTAAAAAATTACCTCTATCTCCATTCCAGAATTTTCTTATTATCTTTGGCATTGGTCTTCTAATATTTCTTATCAATTGGTATGCAGAAAAACAAGGTTATTTAAATTGGAAAGAAGTATGGACAGACTCCTCTGTAAAAAAATGGCTTGTATTTGGTTTTGTAGCTACTTTTCTTCTTCACATTCTTTCCACTTTTACAGGTTATCTTGAAGGCATCCCCTATTTAAATTTTAGCAATGATTCGAATGGTTACTACCTTTCCATCGACTTAATGACAACTGTTTTGTTAGCTCCTCTTGCTGAAGAGTTAGTATTCAGAAAAATTCTGACCGAGGTAATCTTTCCAAGAAATTTAAAAATAAGCTTGGTTATTACAGGGATTATGTTTACCGCTATGCATCTACCTGTATCATTAGGGGACTGGGTAAATCAACTAGGAGCAGCGTTAGTTTTGTCAATCATTTATTACAAAACGAGAAAAGTAGAAATATGTGTCATAGTTCATTCAATTATGAATCTATTCATTACAGCTCTTATGTTGTGGGCTATGTATTCATAAAACACCTAAAAGAGCTAAGAGGTTCACCTTCTATACTATAATTAAAATTATTTAGCGCTAGAATTGTGAATACAGTTCTAGCGCTTTTGCTTTCTTGTTCTCTTGCTCTCGATTAGATGATTCTATTAAAATAAATAATGACTTAAGGAACAGGATATTCATTTTATCGTTAAAGCATATACATTTTCAATTGTTCTATTATTAAAATCTATGTTGTTATTTGTTTTCTATCCAATATTTTCATCTAAAGTACATTTCATTTTTTTGAAATATGGATATCATCAAGACTAGTAGGAGCTTCAATACTATGAGGTTCCTTTTTATGTTTTCATTCCCAAAAGTTATGGAATCTTAAACAAAAAACTTTTAGTTTCTACATTTCTTTAAAAATAAAAAAGGGGGACAAGCCCCCACCAAAATTCCCTTTTTCGTTTGAGATAACCTCGAACCTAGGGTACATTTAGGGGACAAGCCCCTTCCATACTTTAATTTTAAGAAAAATATTCTTAAAAGTCAATAATTTTGTTCAATCTTTCATAGATTTTTTCCATTATTTTATCATCAACTATCCCTAAAGGTTTTGCGTACAATCTATTTTTCGATACTGTTCTCAGCTGGTCTAACTTAACAGTTGAATCATTTTTAAGAAAAGGAAAATCATCTTGTCTCAATAAAAATTGAAATGGATACTTTAATCCAACTCGTTTCCTTTTTTTGTACTTATATTTTATTTTTGTCGTAAGAGGAGCCACAATAACTGTGGATTGACTTTTATTGTACTTAGTTGAAGATATAATTAATACTGGTCTTTTTTTATTTATCTCGTTACCAATATTTTCGCCTAATTCACAGAAATAAATTTCGCCAGTCTCAAACTTCCAGCCCCTCATATCCGATTTATAGTTGAAAAAATCTAAACTTATTTTTGATTTTTCATGTGCCCAGTCAGCTAGTTTAATTAATTTTTCTTCTGTTTCTTCACTCATTATTAGATATTTTCTCCAAATTTTTTCAATCCATATCCCTCTATATTAGGATAATTATAAATTTTTGATTCAACTTTTCTATATAAATCAGATTCAATATTTTTGCAAATTTTATTGTGTAATTCATACCCAATCATATCTGCCATTTCTAGATATGGATAAGACTGTTTTTTATTTGCTGTTCTTTTGTTATTAAAGTATACACCTCTAATCCTAGAACATATACTATCACTGACAAAATTTGTTCCACGTTCTATTTTAGGTACAATCGTTCGTAACAAATTGGTATCTTCTTTTTTACCTCGTGCTTCAAGTACAATTATCCCCGTTTTCCCGCGTTCTTCTAAATATATAGCATAACGTTCAATTAGAAATACAAGAGAAAACCAATAGACAGGATATGGATTATTGTATTTTTGAGTCAAAAAATCTTTATCAATTCCTGATGAAAAAATCGTAAAATTGGTACGCTCTATAAATTGCAATAATTCCATATTCATTTTAGGGTAATCAATTGTTTTTGGGTTAAAAGCACCTATCTTTTTACGATAATCTCTTGAATGAAATACTACTCTTTGCTCGTTAAACATTGCATTTTCCCAATACTTATGTTTAATAGCCATCATATCTGAAATAATACTTTCACCATCTTCACCAGCAATTAAAACACCCGTCATTGAAAACCATCGATTGTTTTGATTGTAGTTTTTTAATGTTGGTACCCCTGTTTCATCAATGAAAAGCATATAATCATATTCTCCATTAAAATGTTCAAAACAAGTAGGACTATCTTTCCAATCACTGGCCATTATTTACTTCCTTTATGAACAACTTCTTTTGTTGCCATTAGTTCTTTCCGTTTTGATTTTTAATTATTTTCTACACCACATAATTATATCATATTTCGCCCTCTTCTCTTAGTTTGTTCCAATTTTCATTTCTACTTTTATGTGTGTCATATAATGATTTTATATAATCCTGTCCAGCTTTAATGATACCTTGCTGAAATTTTAACTCTGTTTCAAGAATTTTGTCTTCTCTATAAGAAGCATAGACACTATCATACAATAGTTCTTCCTCTATTAAGGAATCCAATTTAGAAACATCTTTTCTTACAATAGAATATACTCTATGCCCAATTGATTCTTCAATAGGTAATTTATGTTCTTTTACAACTTTCAAAAATAGATTAACAATATCATCGCACCCGAATTGATTTTTAAATGTAATCCCCTTATCTACATAATCATCTACACCATTTACTTTTGTACGGACATATTTTGACGAATCAAGAAATTCTATAAATGCTTTTTTAAAATCTTCTTCAATTGCTCCTAGTAATTCCAACTCAGCTGAAATCCGAGAAATTGGGATGTCTTCCGTATGTAGTTGCTCTATATCTATATTTAAGAAGGGTGCATTATGTTCATTTAGTATCTCTTTATAAGCTATCTTTTCAGCAAAATAAATATCATCCATTAGCGTTTCATCAAAAATTAATTGCTGTTGTTCTGTCAGATTTTTAACAATCAATCCCATCATTTCAGGAATATAATTTCCAATCTCATCGTTGTCTCCCCAATATATCACTCTACAATGGTATCTATTCTCTTTATTTGGTAGTTCTTGACCATTCAGTGTCTCATTAATTCTTTGGACTGCTGTATCAGTAAGTAAATATGGGTTTCTTTTTGTTCTTCTACCTGCTACAATCCATGAAATAATGTTTGAGTTTTCAGGATAAATTTCAAAAAAACTCAACTTCCTACTTGTAATCATTTTCTCTATTCTTTCTGAGGCTTTCACACAGAAAAATCTCTGTAAATCTTCATTCATCTTTTAATACCTCTATTTATGTATTTACGCAATTTAATTATATCAAAATACACTACTTTTACACAATTTAATTAATTATACTTTAAACATACAAGGAAACTTGTAAATAAAATTTAAAGTCCTAACTGGTGCGCACCAAATGGACGGATAGAAACGAATATGAAAACTTCGACGATGACGGTCGAGTTCTGCATATATCTGTTTATCCGTTTTTTTGGTGTGCCTTTGTGCACACATCGGTATTCAGTGTAGCTCATAAGAGTTTCTTTCCGTCCTAAAAATGGACTTAGAAAGAGGCTCTTATGCCAACAAAAAATTTTAATGACCGTCTTACCCCAGAGGACAAAAAAGAAATAGAAATCTGGGATAAATTCCTACGTGATGATAATAAAGCATTTGCTAATGCAAATCGTCGCAATCGTTATCATAAACTTGAGAGTCTTGATGAAAATATTTCTCTTGATGGACGCGAAACAAACAAATACGAAGTAACCAAGGGAGATTCACCAACTGGCGAAGAAGTTTATCTAACTAATGAATTAATCGATAGTCTAGTCAATTTCATTGGAAATCTGAAAGAAGAAGACCAAATTATTATGATTAACAAATTGACTGATAAACCTATGTCTTCAGCTAAACTAGCAAAAATGACAGGGCTGAGCGACAAGACTGTAACAACCCGGTTCAAAAAGTACCAAAAGATGTTACAGCAACAACTGAAAGATTACTATTAATCTTAAAAACTGGTAGTCAATCTGATTATCAGTTTTTTGTGAAATGCATCAACTTTAGAGAACCGAATGTCTTTAAAGGTAGGGAGAAAAATAAAAAAGATTTTCAAAAAATTCCGAAATTCATCTCCTGAATCTCCTATAAGATAGAAAGGAAAAATCAACAAGTCCAGCTCATGACCACAAACCGAGCATGTCACCAATACTTTTTATCACAAAATAGAATACACGAGGTATTTAAACTATGAAAATGAAACCACAGTACCGCAAAGGCGGATACTCGACCCAAACAGCAGAACAATATGTAAACCTTCAATCTCCAATCTACTTGCTAAGTGATGAGATTGAAGCACAACAGAAATTTGAGGATGGAAAACCGACAGGTGAAGTTATCGCCTACAAAACATGGTTTGGGCAAAAAGGATTACCTCCTTTCCAGGTGAAATTCCTTGAACAACCTGACCTTCCTGAATATCTTTCTCTTGTTACCTTCGATAACTTACAGGCATGTGAAGTTAACTACAATGTTTATTTCAAGGCTGACAAATTGAAAGAGGTGAAATGATGGTTCAATCTCTCATTAAAAGAGAGTTGGAACAATACTTGCTACAGAGCCTAAATATGGCTTTAGGCTCTGTATTGCAAGGTGAGACATCATATACCAACTCTTTTAATATTAATGTTCAAGAAGAGGGATTTATCTTTATTCCTCGTCTGCCATCTGGATTTATCATTGATGATAATTTGTATCAAAAGATTTTCTTAATTGCTAATGCGTCATTATATCCACAGTATACGTTACTAAAGCAAAATTCTGCGTACTTTGTCGCATTGAAAACAGATGATATTCATGTTCAACGTGGATTATTTTTCCCATGGAAAAAGGGAATTTCTCAACGTCTAGTGATTTCGGACCTTGAACAGTTTACATCTTCAATCAAAGGAGATGCTATTCCTATCATGGAAAATCTAGTCATTAATTATGATAAGGTAACATCTATCGCAATTGCTGGTAACTCAGGAAGTGGGAAAAGTTATGCTTTGACGTATTTGTTAAGCGTACTAAAAAATATTTCTGATTTGATTATCGTTGACCCAAAATTCGATACTCCTTCACGGTGGGCAAAAGAATACCAAATTCCCGTCATTCATCCACATGTAAACCGTTCTAAATCTGACTTTGTATCTAATATTAGCGAAAGTTTAAGTCAGTGTTTGACTATCATTCATAAAAGACAAGGTATTCTCTTTGAAAATCCACATCACAAGTTTAAACATCTGACAATCGTGATTGATGAAGTGCTCGCCTTATCTGAGGGAGTCAATAAAAACATCAAGGATTCTTTTTTCTCCTTGTTATCGCAAATTGCTTTATTAGGACGGGCAACAAAGGTTCACTTACTCCTTGTCAGTCAACGTTTTGACCACAATACAATACCTGTATCCGTACGGGAACAACTTAATGTGCTTATTCAGATTGGAAATATCAATCAGAAAACCACACAGTTTTTGTTTCCAGACCTTGACCCTGAAGGTATCGTTATTCCCATTGGAAAAGGGACGGGGCTTATTCAAATTATTGATAACGAGCACCCTTATCAGGTTTTGCCCCTACTTTGTCCTACATACTACACAAAGAAAGGTATTCTCTAACCAATGAAAAAAAGCAACTTCCAAAAAACATTTAATATTTGTGAACTCGTATTCTTTACAGGATTGCTTGGCTTTATCAGTTCAATCACACTAAGTATGGCGATGAATGCCTTACAAAGTCTTCCTTATCTGACCTTCTTTTACATTTTTGTAAGTAGGATTCATTTTTTCGTCTTCTCTCTGGCTATTATATCGATTTTACTTTTCCTTACACTTGGTTATCATGAAGTTTATTTACGACTAAAACAAGATAATCTCGTTAACTTATGGAAGTCTATTAAACAAACATTTGCTATTCGTATGTTTTTGAAACAAAGTGAACATTCAGAAACTATAGCTACAGTTGAGCAAATGCAAGTAACTCGCTATAACCCTATCAATAAACATTTCAACAAGGTAGCTCACAAAGCGATTGTAGATATTAGAGAAGATAAAGCTATTTTGCTAATTCAAATCCCAAGAACTCAACAAGCTACCAAAATTCTACAAGATATGGGAACACTTGTTAGCGAAGAAATCTCAAATCGTAACCCTGGATATAACTTTTCACCTCCAGTACGCAAAGGAAAATGGTTGTTGTTTATCGGTACTAAATCAACAAATATAGAAAAAATATAAAAGGGACGGCGCTGTGGCTCACGTAGTGAAAGCCAAACAGCGCCGTTTTTAGTTGTTATGATTACTGGATTAAGTGGGGTGACTACGACCCCCACTTAATCCAATAATCAATAATCAGAAAAAAATGAAAATTTCTCAAAAAAACTCCGATTTATGCCCTTCAAATCTCCTAATAGATAGAAATAATAAAAAATTGAAAGCGAGGAATTTCACCTATGGCAAAAGAACAACGTTCTAATAAGTGGACTTTTCTTATCTACAAAGAAAGCGCACCTGATAACTATTTAGATGTACTTGAAGATATTCACGTGCCCTTTGTACTTTCTCCATGGCATAATAAGGATGTAAATAAAGAAACAGGAGAAGTTAAAAAGTCCCACAAGCATGGTGCATTCTATTTCAGCTCTCTCAAGAGCTATTCTCAAGTTTCGGAACTTATCAAAGACAAACTAAATGGCCCTGCACATGTTGAACCTGTAATGTCCCCCAAAGGGATGTACGACTACTTTGTCCATGCAGATAATCCTGATAAAACACCTTATGATATTAACGACATTGAAAGTGGGTGTGGATTTGAACTAGATAAATTCCTAGTGCAACAAAATTCTGACGACTTTACAACTAAGGTTATTGATACCATCGAAGAGAATGATATTACTGAATTTGGTGAATTAGTCTGGTACGCACGAGATAATAACAGCGCTCTATTGGGGCTAATCATAGAGCGAACTTACTTTTTTGCTCGTTATCTGGATTCACGTCGTCATAATCCAAAACGAATGGAAAAAGTCATTGAAGAACAAGGAGCAGAGATTGATGGAGACAATTAAACTAAACCGAATTGAAGAACTGCTGAATACAATTATTACTATCATCCAGAAAGAATTACAAAACAATAATTCATATGGAATCCTCACGCAAAAAGAACTTCTAAAACTGTTACAAATTTCTCCAAACACACTTAAATCTTGGGAAAATAAGGGATTAAAACGTCTTGAACCTCCAATTGAAGGAACCCGCACTGTTTATTACAAGATGGAAGATGTCATTGAATTTTTAACTATTTAACTCCAAAGTGTGCTAGAATGGAATTATCAAACAAAGAATGTGAGGGTTCTATTCTAGCCTTTTTTATCGTCCGAAAGAAGAGGCTCCATGAGTAAAGAAATCATTCAACACAATAATAAAAAGATAACAAAAGTTACCAAACAAAATGGTGATGTCAGCTATTCCATCAAAGGTGTTTATATTGGAACTGACATAAAAACAGGTAAACGAATCACAAAAACTATCACTGCTAAAACCTTGAAGTCTTTGGATAGAAAAATTGTCGAAGCTAAAATTGAGTTTGAAAAGGCTGGCTCTACTATTAAAGAAACTATCCAAATCGATAACTTCGAAAGTCTAGCTGAGGTATGGTTTAGCAACTTCAAAACTTGGGTATCTTCTCAAAATACCATCAATCGAGTTAGAGGTTATCTTGATACCTATATCATTCCTCATTTTGGAGGCTACAAACCTGAACAGATTGAGCCTGCTGATGTTCAACTTTGGGTCAACAAAATAGCTAAAAAAGCTAAGAAAGTAATTGATTCTGGCGTAAAACGTGCTCCAAAAGGTAGTGCAAAAGATTTTGGAGCCATGGCTCACAAGGTTAGTGATATTTTCGATTTTGGCATTACAAACTGTGGGCTGACCACTAATCCAGCCAAATCAATCAGGATTCCACCTAAACCAAAAGCAAACAAAGAGCGTATTATGGTACTCCATGATGATGACCTGAAACATTGGTTATCTTACCTTGAGACCTTGCCCAATACCAGAGCAAATAGACGTTTTAAGGTCATTTGTAACACGCTATTAGCATCTGCATTGCGAATAAATGAGTTATTGGCATTAGAAATTACTGACCTTGATTTTGAAACTAATGAAATTATTGTCAGTAAAACATTAATGTGGAAAAGTGCAAATAACAAACTAGGTATCAAAGGGGAAATGGTTTGTAAGAAAACTCCTAAAACGGATTCTGGTAATCGTAGGGTTGCCGTCCCACTTTCAATCATGGAAAGTCTCAAAGAGTTTCATGAGGAAATGACTGGCTATTTTGAAAAGCACGGTCTACCAAAATCTTCACTTATTTTCCCAACTATCTATGGCAACTATATGTGTGATAGAAACGAACGTGCAACCCTTAAAAAGCGATTATCGGCTCTTGGTTTACCTGACTATGGTTTCCACCTCTTCCGCCATACACACGCTTCTATGATGTTAAATGCTGGTATGAACTGGAAAGAGCTACAACATAGAATGGGACACAAGTCCATATCAACAACTATGGATACCTATGCTGAATTAGCTCCTAAAAAGAAGTTTGAAGCAGTGGATATTTTCCTAATTAAAATGGAAGAGCTGGCAAGTTGACTTCATCACTACCTTCATCACTACCTTCATCACTACCTTCATCACTACCTTCATCACTACCTTTATCACTACCTTTGTACTTCAAAAAGCTATAATCCTTGATATAATAAGGTTTATAGTCCTATTATTTAACCCTTACAGAAGTGAAGTAAGCATTCAATACGGATCAATACAGAAGAAAAACGCTGATTTCAAGCGTTTTTTCTTTTTGCCAAATGCGATATATTGCACTGTATTTCAATTCAAACTCTACCTTTTTCTCTACCTTTTTTGAAATAAGAATAATGATTCGGATATATAAAAGAAGAGGAACTTTATTGTGAAGCTCCTCTTTTTGTTATGTGTTCTTTTTCTCACAGATCGTATGACCTGGTTTGACACAGTTGGATTTCAGGTACTTTCAGTTTAGCTTTATATCAACCATCATCAAAATCCAACTATTTTCTTATTTTAAAAAATATGAATAAGTTTGATTGAATGAGGGAATTTCTTTAAATTTTTTCTTAGCACCTATAAGTTAATAATACTATTCTTTAAATTATAGTTTATAATTATCTGATGTTTCAATGACCACAAAACAAAGTACAGCGAATCACTTCCTTTAGTCAAACATATAACTGAACAACATTGTTTATCTTCCTGCACTTTCATATTTTTTCAATCCTTTTCTAAAAATTGTACGACTGATAATAATCAAAAAAACTGTAAAAACTATTTGATAGAAAAATAGGTTCAATGTATCTTTCCCTAAAAATATTAATACTGCAGGATTGGCAATTAATAAATTGGGAACAAATAACATAGTGATCAATCTGTTAATACCTGTAAAAATATTATATGGATACTTAGAAATTCCAATATAATTCAAAAATACATCTACTTTTGAAAATTTAGTTGGGAACCAAAATGAACTAATCGTTATTAGAAACCAAATTGAATAATATATAATACAACCACACATTAAAGAAAGGATATAAAATAATATTTTTAATGAATTTAAATGTACATTTAAATTTCCATAACTTATAAAAATGATCGCAAGACCAAAAAAAGTATTCACGAATTGAACTAAATTAAATGATCTAAAAATATAGAACAACTGAGTATCAAACGGCCTCAATAAAATTTGATCCAAGTTACCACTCAAAATATCTGATTCTAAAATTCCCATACTTCTAATTAACAATCCCATCATAACTCCATCTACAATAGTGTAGGAACCTACCAAAAATAAAATTTGATAATAGTCCCAACCATTAAAAGAGTCTATGTTTAAGAAAATCAATCTAAAAAATACAATAGGTAAACCAATCCACAGTATCGACGAAAATAGACCACAAAAGAAGTCAAAATGAAAATTCATATCAGATTTAAAACCAAAATGAAGTAGCCTAAAAATTACTTTTATTCTAAACATTTTATCCTCCCACATTTGAGAAGTGCTCCACTCCTTTTCTCAATATGAATCTTGATATAATATAAAAAATGATGCACCAAATCAATTGAATACAAATAATTCTCAAATAGTCTATTAATTTATATGTATCATTACTAAACATCTGAAGCGGTTCATATACTAAGTATTTAAAAGGTAATACATCTAAAAACAGACGAAAATTATTTGAAAAAAAACTTAAAGGCAATAATATTCCTGATAAAAACTGAATTACTATTTCTTTAACAGTAAGGACAAAAAATATATTTTCTAACCAAAAAGAAAGCATACCTACACAACATGATATTAAAAACCATAGAACCATAGATAGAATAATTGCAATACTTCCTAAAATAAGAATTTCAATGGTTAATAACTCATTCTTGTAATAAACACTGGAGAATAAAATGACAGGAATGATGATAAATAATAAATGAGCAAGCCTATCTCCAAGCATTTTACAAAAATAATACTTATAAAAAGTAACAGGTTTTATTAATATGCTAAAAAAATTTCCTGAATGAACATCGTCATTGATTTCCCAATCAACTGGATAAAAAACAAAATATGAAAAAATTATAGTCCCCAAATAGTATTGAACCATTGAGGTAAAATCATATCCTGCTATATTTATCTGGTTACTCTGATATATATACGTCCATAAAAATACTGATATCATAATTTGTATACTTGCCTGTAACATTAACAATAGTACACTTGATTTATAGTTCAAAATAGATCGAAATGATATCAGAATAATAGACATTTCTTTTTTCAATTGTGCTCCTTTTTTGTAAAATAGTTTTGTAAAATAATTTCTTCTAAAGAAAGATTTGATATTTCAAAATCTTCTATATCTACAAGCTTATTGATTGATTCTAATGTCTCAAAGACAAAATCTCTAGGTATTTTTAGTATACATTCCGATTTTGTTTGAGAAATGACTACTACTCCTTTAACAGAGCATAACTCTGGTACCAAATCTAATGTCATTTTTATCTTTAAATATTTAAAATCAGAAAATTTAGATAAAATAACATCCATTGACTCCTGCAAAATAATTTTTCCTTTGTCAATGACGATTAATTCGTCACAAACAGACGAAATATCATCCATATCATGACTCGTTAAAATAATAGTAGTATGACATTCTTCATTCATTTTCTTTAAAAATGTTCTGATATCTTTTTTAGACTGTATATCTAACCCTATAGTAGGCTCGTCTAAAAATAATATTTCCGGACTTGTTAAAGATGCCGCGATAAACTCCATTTTCATTTTTTGTCCAAGAGAGAGGGTCCGGACCTGCTGGTAAAGCTGATCTTTTACATTCAACAAATTGCTTAATTCCTGAATTCGTTCTTGTAAAATCGCCGGTTCTACCTCATATAAAGTACCAATCAATTGAAAATAATCCATAGCCGAAACATCTTGAAATAACTGTAATTTATTTCCTACTACTATTGAAATTTTTTTTCTAAAATTTATACTTCTTTTAAATGGAATTTCTCCATTCACTTCTAATTTTCCGGAACTAGGATAAAGAGTCCCAGTCAACATTTTAATCGTTGTGGATTTACCAGCTCCATTACTCCCAATAAAGCCAACTATACTCCCTCTCTTAATCGTAAAACTAATATCTTGAACAGCTCGAATCGTTATTTGATTACGTTTCAAAAATCTCTTGATAAATGGGAGTCTTGAATCAAAATTATAAAAATTTTTAGATAAATTCTGAGCATTAATAACTATTTCACTCATATATCTCTCCTTTCGATAAAATATATTTACTTGTACTTTTTCCATACTTTACCAAAATGCTAAAGATTGAGCTAAAATCTTCGGGATGGGTAAAATAATATTTGTCTTTAAAAAGTTTCTCAAAACCTTCAAGGCGATTATTGAAATCATTAAATTTTGTATTGTCTAGCTGGTTGAATGTCTCTTTAATATCCATAAACTTTCTCCGTGATTCTTTATTTCACTTTATAAATAGAAGAGTGTCTATATATTTATAGATCCTCAAGAACTTGCATTTTATCAAGTATAAGTAGAATAGTATGTAAGGGTTTACATATTCATATTATATGATTATTTAAGGAACCCGTCAATTTTCCACATTATTATATGACAAAATGTATTTTTTTAAAATGCAAAAATCTATGAGCAAGATGTTTGACTTCCTTTTTTAAAGTATATATACTTATATTAACCTTAGA
>ERZ773246.107-NODE-107-length-41973-cov-95.816_pt1 | contig 41973 bp, 40 predicted proteins | sample MGYA00580519_ERZ773246 | MGnify/ENA primary metagenome ERZ773246 (study PRJEB29015, sample SAMEA2738153) | human oral metagenome | biome: human oral; feature: human-associated habitat; material: saliva | place: China | collected 2246 ...
CTATCACTTCTATCGATGGAATGACAGCAGACTTTGCGAAGATTCCATGGGAAGTACTCCAAAAAATCTCAGTCCGTATCGTAAACGAAGTTGACCACGTTAACCGCATCGTCTACGATATCACAAGTAAACCACCTGCAACTGTAGAGTGGGAATAAAAAAAAGGTCCGGGGGACCTTGATTCACGAGCTAAGAAATAGAAAAGCGAGTTAAAGGTCCATTGGACCTTTTTTTATGAGCATAACATAAAATTTTTTATTAAGTATAAAAATAGGAAATCACACAAAAAGCACTCTGATTTATTGTCAGTAGTGCTTTTCTGCTATTATTAGCCAACTAAACCACTAAAGAATTTAACGATGGCATTCCAGATGGCTCCGAAGAAGCCGGCAATGGCATTCCATGCGTTTGTGAAGAAGTTTCCACTGTCTTTTAAAATGGCATTTGTATCAAAATTGAGATTGATATTGTTAAAGGTATCACCTGCCTTGTCTACGATACTATCTTTTAGATCCGACAAGGTTTTAGTAAAGCTTTTGCTGCTGATGACGCTACTCTTTGAAAGATTCACTGCGAAATTCACGATCAAATTAATCTGGTTGCCTGTCACCGTTGTATCTAACTTATAATTTTTCAGGGTTTCTTCGACGATTTTCCGGATATCATCCTTACTCAAATCCTGATTGTTCTGTTTGGCATTGGCTACTGCTGTTTTAATATCGGTCAATGCGACGTTTAACTTATCTGCATCGAAGTTTTTCTTGCCAGCGTTTTCCTCATTGATTCCGGATAGAGTCTTTAACTCTTCTTGAGCCAGATCTTTGCTTTCTTGTGAAACCTTAGCACCATTTTTCTCAAGCGAGTAATAGATACCAGCTAAGGCACTTTCACCTGTTACTTGGACAGGAGATGCGACTGTAATTTGAGCATGCTCCAATCCAAGTGTAACGGCTGCATTACGATACATATCTGCGGTAACCTTGGTGATGTTTTGAGGCGTTACGATATTCACTTCTAGAGCCTTATTCTTACCTAATTTTTGAATTTTAACGGAGGAATAGAGTTCTAGACTATCATCGTTAGCAACATTCATAATCGAAGAGTAAACCTCTGGTGTCATAGTCTTCCACTCTTCTTTGTCTTTTGAACTATCGTAGTTCAGCAAACTCAAGGTTTGCTCAATTTGACTTTGGTCTAGAGAATAACCCAAAACATAGTCTGGCTTGACATAAGTTTCATCAATGACTTTCTGGACATTGCTATCTGCAGAAACACGTGGGACAGCTGTAAACAAGGCAAAAGTCGTTGTTACAAACAATGCAATCTTCTTTATTTTCATCATTTTCTTCTTTCTAATTCAAATCAACTCCGGGTATCTCTTATTACCTTTCTCACCTCACTAGAGATGAAAAAAGAAGTAAATAAAGAGTTTACCCACTTCGATTTTTATTATACAGTTGATTTCTTAAAACTAGCTTACAGTTTTTTTAAGAATGCATGACATTTTTATTTTCCCCAAAGAAACTGGATCAACAGCTTATCTACTATTGGATTTTCATGAAGTTGGCTATGCTGGGCACCTTTACCATCAATCTTTTCTTCACGGTAGCTTTTTGCGCGCTCTACTACTAGGTAGCGAAGGGCTTTCGAAGAAACATTGAGAACCGATCCATCCGTCTCTCCACCGATATCACCATAGATATTAAGCACATCGATTTGATTTTCAGGATAGACTTCCCGAAGAGCTAAAAGATGCTGGTACTGCTCATTCATTGCGGAGGGTTTACCATTTTGCGTATCTAGAGTCAACCCCTGGGGTAGGTTCATCCCTTCGAGTCCAGCAACATGGTTTGCAATGGCGACCTGCTTGATAATTTTTGGTAAATTCTCATCACTTCCATGTTCTAGAAGATAATATAAGACAGACATATTTCCCATAGAATGAGCGACAAGGTTCATTTCTTTGAAATGATAGGTGTCTTGAAGCTTTTTGACTACCTGATAGGCATAATTGCTGATGACTTTTGGATCGGGCGTGCGATTGTTTTGGTATTCCACTTTGATAATTGGATTGACTGCACCTTTTGGAATGGTCCCTGTCAGCCTTACCTGCCCATCTTCAGCCACGTTTGCAGTGATGACGGTTTGTGTCACCCCTGCTTTTTTTGCCGAATCTGTCATATGTTTTTCTGCATTGGCACTCGATCCATAACCATGAAAAAATAAGGTAGGACGACTACTTTGTAGGTAATTCGTGTGGTCCAGCTGCGTTTTTTGTTGATACTTCCCAAAAAATGAGATACATAGGAGAATCAACCCCAAAAGCAGCCCGTAGAATGATTTTTTGTTCAATAGGAACTCCTCAAGATAATTTAAAACTAACTAGTATTTTATCATAGCTATTCAATGATTTCAAAATATTGAGAATGAAAGAGCTAAAATACACAAAAGATCGTACGATTAAGGAGATAAATAAGAGGCCGGACTACTTGTCCGACCTCTGAATTGATTGATTAAAACCATGAAAATAACTTCATAATCGTCATATTGGTTTCTACTAAACGGGAATAATAAATATTGCCCCCATTAATGTAGAGTTCCATCCCGTTTAAAAGAGAGATAGGGTGGAGGTAAAGATAAGTTTCACCGGTTACATTGCCAAGACTTGGTGCTACTACATCCCGTGAATAAGCGCGGGCCAACTCTAGGGAATTTGTTCCACCGTGTTTTGCGACGTAATCGATGTAGTCTTTCCCAAAATTATAGGCTTGAACCGCTGTCCAGCTATCAACGCCTTTTTTCTTGGCTTCTTTTAACTCATCTGAAAGAGTTTGAATTCCTTGGCGAATACTGGCCTTATTATCACTAATAGTATTGGTCTCACCACTTGCACTCTCACTCGCCTGCATGACATCGTCTTCTCTGCCTTTGGTCTCCGTATAGATCATAGCCAGAATGAGGTTTTCATTGGCCGTGGTGTCCTCCTCAGCAAGGACTTCTCTAACCAGGGAGCGGTACTGCATGACTTGTTTGACATCATGGTGGATCTGAACACCCTTGTAGATTCCAAATATTAGTAAGATGAATAAGAAGATCTTCACTATACGTTTAATCATTATTTACTCTGTATATCCTCAATATTTTTGATCAGAATAGAATAGGTGCCGTTCTCGTTTAGAATAAATTCAACAGATTCTGCATCTTCATAGACATTATTCGGAACGATCAGTTCAATTCCATTTGACAATGACAATTTCTGATTTTCGAACTTCTTCAACTGGCGACTTGCATCAATCTCTTCAAAGGTGACAGGCTCTGGTACAGCTTCTTTAACTTGGTCAATAAAACTCAAGCGGGCAGTCAGATTGTCGTCGAAGAGATCATCCGCTAATTTCTCAGGAGAGAGTTTATTTTCTTCCTCAATATGGTTAAAAATAGCTGATTTAACCTTTGATTGAAATTGAAAATCATCTGCGTTGAAGCTTTCCGCAATCTTCTGGGCTGTTTTTTCCAGTGCCTTGATCGATTTTTTTGGAGAGATCTTGGGTTGCGCCTGCAACAGATTCTCAGAAAAATAATTCAAGAACGTCCCATTGTACTTGATCCGTTTTTCAATCAAGTGGTATTTGCGGCTTTGAAGATTGATGACCAAGGCCTCATCAGCACCAGTGCCAAAACCAGGTAGATTATTTTGCGTCAGCTTGATCGGATTGTCCACTTCATCGCCAAGATGGGTCAGTGTTTCCCGTAAGGCAATCCGAAGAAAGGCAAAATGGTCCACCCCTTCTTTTGAGAATTGAATGAACACCAAATCGTTGGTTTTTTGATTCTCAGAGACGACAAATTCTTCCTTCCAACGATTCGCTACTGCGACCGAAGTTTCTAGTAGGTCATCTGAAATCATCTCAAGAAAAGGATTGTCCTCTTCGAAAATACCGGTCCTGGCTTCATCAGAATAAACCCGTTCAATCTTTTTGCGCAAGTATTCCTCAATTTTAGGCGTGATATTGAGCAATTTATCTGCCAGATAAAGATCGGTATCGTCGGGGCTAAATTGATGAATGATGGCTTTTTTTACGTAAATATCCATAAGATGGTTTAGTCCTCGTAAAGTGGAAAGGCGTCTGTCAAGGCCTTAACTTGGCTACGCACTTTGTCTAATACTTCTTGATTGTCCGCATTTTTCAGCGCTTTGATCATCAATTCAGCAACGGTGCGACTTTCTTTTTCACCAAAACCACGAGCGGTGATGGCAGCTGCACCAATCCGAATCCCACTGGTCTTAAATGGAGACAAGGTTTCATAAGGAATAGAGTTCTTGTTGAGGGTAATATTGACTTCATCCAACAAGTTTTGCGCCACTTTCCCATTTTCAACGACTTTAGTGACGTCGACAAGGAAAAGGTGGTTCTCTGTTCCGCCTGAAATGACACGGAAATCAGGATCTTGCAAGAAGACATCAGCCATGGCCTGACTGTTCTTAATCACGTTAGCTGCATACTCTTTAAAGGCAGGATCAAGCGCTTCTTTAAAAGCGACAGCTTTGGCTGCAACGACATGCTCCAACGGTCCTCCTTGAATACCAGGGAAAATAGCAGAGTTAATTTTCTTAGCTAATTCCTCGTCATTAGTCAAGATCAGGCCTCCACGAGGTCCACGAAGGGTCTTGTGAGTGGTCGTAGTCGTGATATGGGCATAAGGAACTGGACTTGGATGAAGACCCGCTGCCACGAGACCAGCAATATGGGCCATGTCAACCATGAGCTTAGCTCCTACTGCATCTGCAATCTCACGGAATTTTGAGAAATCAATGATATGAGAGTAGGCTGAGGCACCAGCAACGATGAGTTTTGGCTTCACTTCTTGGGCTTGTTTTAAGATGGCGTCAAAATCCAAGAGCTCTGTTTCAGGATCTACACTATAGGACACAAAGTTATAGGTTTGACCAGAGAAGCTCACAGAAGCTCCGTGCGTCAAATGCCCACCGGCAGCTAGATCCATCCCCATGACAGTATCACCAGGCTCAATCAAGGCCATATAGGCAGCACAGTTTGCCTGACTTCCTGAATGCGGTTGAACATTCGCAAATTTAGCCCCAAAGATTTCTTTAGCCCGTTCGATCGCGAGACTTTCGACCACATCAACCACATCTGTCCCGCCATAGTAACGACGACCAGGATAGCCTTCGGCATATTTATTTGTCAGAATAGACCCTTGAGCAGCCATCACTGCCTTAGAGACAACATTTTCAGAAGCAATCAACTCAATATTGTTTTGTTGACGCTCTTCCTCTTTAGCGATCGCATTCCATAGGTCTGCATCATAAGCTTTGTAATCTTCTTTATCAAAAATCATCGGTCTACTCCTTTATAAAAAATTATTTATGTACATTATCACTGAGGAAGTTCATCTTCCTCAAAAGAAAGCTCTGGCACTTGTGCAAGCAAATCAGCTTTTGTAATCGAACCTTGCCGCAAAATCCTGGCCTTGGAACCAGAGATATCCAAAATAGTTGAATCTTGACCAGTCAAAAAGTCATCATCCTCTATACCAGGAACCACTTGATCAAATTCGCTTACAATAGCCTTATACTTTGTTCCACTTGCATGACCTGAAAGATTGGCCGAGGGACCAACCAAAGGACCGTATTTACGAATTAATTCCAATGTTTTTGGGTGAGCCGGAATACGGAAGCCAACTGTATCCAATCCTGAATGAATCCAGCCAGGTACCTTTTCATTTGCCTGAAGAATAATAGTCAGAGGCCCTGGTAAAAATGAATCAACCAGTTTTGTTAAATAACTAGGTTGATTTTTCGAATAAAGTCGAATTTCTTCTTCGCCGGCTACATTTAAATTCAGAGCCTTGTCTCTCGGTCTACGTTTTAATTCGTATATATAATCGACTGCCTCTTGATTCAAAGCTTTGGCGAAAATACCATAGACTGTCTCAGTTGGCAGAATAACTGCACGTCCTGCTTCTAATTCTTTCTCAATGTGATCCATTGTCTACTACTACCATTCTATCTTGTCCAAATTGGTCTTTCAGAACGCGAACTCGTTTGTTAGGAAACGCTTCTTGAAAGAGCTCTTTTACTTTGGCTCCTTGCTTATAGCCAATTTCTAGATAGATCTTTCCGTCTGGTGTTAAAACACTTGGTGCTTGCTGGGCAATCTTTTCGTAGATGGCATATCCATCACGATCCGCAAAAAGAGCTAAGTGGGGTTCAGAGGCTAAAACATTGGCTCCAACCTCTTCTACATCATCCCGAGAGATATAGGGAGGGTTGGATACAATCAGGTCATAAGGACCTTCTAGTTCGTCCAGTACATCTGACGACTTGAAGGCAAGGACTGCTTCTAGCTGCTTGGCATTTTTTTGAGCCAGGGCTAAAGCCTCTTCTGATACATCGCTAGCTTGAACCCGCCAGGCAGGTCTAGCAAGGGCTAAGCTAATAGCGATAGCACCACTTCCTGTACCAATATCCAGAACTCGTAAGGCTTTCTCATCGTTTTCTTCGAGAATGAGAGCCACCAACTCCTCTGTTTCTGGGCGTGGAATCAGCACGCGCTCATCCACTGTAAAAATATGGCCACAGAATTCTGCACTGCCAATAATATATTGGGCTGGGACGTGATATTTCAACTGCTCAAAGATGGATTCAAGCAAGGCCTGATCCTCTACTTTTACTTCTGTTTGCAAGGCAAGGACAAAGTCTGTAAAGGTCCAGTTTTTTAAAGCACGATACGCGAAGGAGAGGCTTTCTGGTTCCTCTCCAATGGCTATTAATTCTTCTTCATACTGGGCTAATAATGGTCCCAACAACATTATTTGTTCAACTCTTCTAGTTTTTGTGTTTGATCATACAAGACCAAAGCATCGACCACTTCATCTAATTTACCAGATAAGATGGTATCCAGTTTTTGAAGGGTCAAGCCAATCCGGTGATCGGTCACACGGTTTTGAGGGAAGTTGTAAGTCCGGATCCGCTCTGAACGGTCACCAGTCCCGATAGTAGACTTCCGCTCAGCGTCTTGCTCGTCTTGGGCAATCTGAGCAAAGTGGTCAGCCACACGCGCACGGATGATCTTCATGGCTTTTTCGCGGTTCTTTTGTTGCGTCCGTTCTTCCTGCATCTCGACCTTGATATTGGTTGGCAAGTGAACGATACGAACGGCTGTTGCGACCTTATTGACGTTCTGTCCACCCGCACCAGATGCGTGGTAGATATCAATCCGAAGGTCTTTTGGATCAATGTCGTACTCGACTTCTTCGATTTCTGGCATGACCAGAACGGTTGCTGTAGAGGTATGGACACGACCTTGGCTTTCTGTCACAGGAACCCGTTGCACCCGGTGGGCACCAGATTCATACTTGAGTTTTGAATAAACAGATTGACCAGAGACCATGGCTACGACTTCTTTGATCCCACCAACGCCATTGTAGGAAGCTTCCATGACTTCAAAGCGCCAGCCTTGGCTTTCCGCGTATTTTTGGTACATCTGCAAGAGGTCACCAGCAAACAACTGGGCTTCGTCTCCTCCTGCTGCTCCACGGATTTCCAAGATAATGTTCTTGTCATCGTTTGGATCTTTTGGAAGAAGTAAAATCTTCAGTTTTTCTTCGTACTCTTCTTTTTCAGCCTTAGCATCTTTTAGCTCTTGCTTGGCCATTTCTTCCAAGTCCGCATCGCCGCCTGCTTCCTTAATCATTTCCTCAGCATCAACAATATTTTGAAGGACTTGCTTGTACTCACGGTATGCTGTCACCGTATCACGAGTGGAAGCTTCTTCTTTTGAAAGCTCCATAAAGCGTTTGGTATCAGAGACCACATCGGGGTCACTCAATAATTCTCCTAACTCTTCGTATCGGTCTTCTACAGCTTGTAGTTGATCATAGATATTCATGTTCGCTCCTTAATTCTTGGTTGTTAGATCATAGATTGCTACAATTTCGTTTTCTATGACTTCGCCAGTTTCTTTAAATCCATAATGGAGATAGCAAGATCTCGCTTGATGATTTTCCGGTTCATAAGATAACCAAAGACTTGTTGCTTTTCCAGCTGGTTCTTTTCGAACAAAGTCAATGACTGCATCCATAGTCGGTTTAAAATAGCCTAAACCTTGAAATCGTTTATCGATCATAAAACGAAATAACAAGTAGTTCCCCTTGCTGATCCCAATTTTCTGGTCATAGGCAATCATAACAAAACCAACTAATACTTCCTTATCATAAACTGCTAAGGGAGCTATAAAATCACCATTTTTATCATATACATAGGCTTCAGCTAAACTAATGGAATTGGATGCAATAAAATTCCTTTGGTTTGGATGAACTTCTAGATTTAAAACGTCAAAAAAATTCTCTATTGTAACATCTTTTAAACAAATAGACATTATTTTCCTCTCTAAAACGTTCTAGACGCTTTCAGTTGGTATGTCTGGATTAAAATAATGTTTGCGGCAAACGGAGATATAGGTCTCGTGTCCACCGATCTGGATCTGCTCTCCATCATAGACAGGTTTGCCCGCTTGGGTACGCAAGACCATAGTCGCCTTGCGGGAACAGTATTGGCAGATGGTTTTGATCTCCTCGATCTTGTCGGCTAGCAAGAGGAGGTGTTTGGAACCTTCAAAGAGTTCATTTCGGAAATCATTTTTGAGGCCAAAAGCCATGACCGGCACATCCAGTTCATCCACGACCCTTGCCAAATCATAGACATGGTGTCGTTTCAAAAATTGAGCTTCATCGATTAAGACACAGTAAGGTTTGATTACTTGGTTTTTAATAAAGCCAAAGATATCCGTATCGTCTTCAATTGCAACGGCTTCTCGTTTCATACCGATTCGACTAGAAACTACCCCTACTCCATCTCTGGTGTCGATTGCTGAGGTCATGATAACGACGCTCTTGCCTTGCTCTTCATAATTATGGGCCACCTTCAAAATCTCAATGGTTTTCCCCGAGTTCATGGTCCCATATTTATAATATAATTGTGCCATTTTCCTTTTGTTCTCTCTAAAATGTGTTTCATTATCATTTTACCATAATTTTGCTAAGCTTTGTATCCCAAAATGTGATAAAATAGTCCTATATAAAATTTAGGAGGTGGCCATATGCCATTTGTACGAATTGACCTATTTGAAGGACGCACCTTGGAACAAAAGAAAGCCTTGGCCAAGGAAGTAACCGAAGCTGTTGTCCGCAATACAGGCGCTCCTCAGTCAGCTGTTCACGTCATCATTAACGATATGCCCGAAGGAACCTACTTCCCTCAAGGTGAAATGCGCACCAAATAATGGTTCCACTAAAAAAGCCTTTCTTGCTTGTGATATCACATAGCAGGAAAGGTTTTTTCTTATTTTTCTTGTGCTTGACGTTCTGCTTTCCGTTCTTCGAATTCTTCGTCACTCATCAAGGTTCCGCCGACATTAGCTGATTTGGCAAAGGCTGTATAGCGACGCAACCAACCGCTGGAGATTTTTGATTTGAAAGGTTTCAAATGTTTGCGACGTTCAGCAAGAGTTGCATCATCGACAAGCAAATCAATGGTACGATTTGGAAGATCGATCACGATTTCATCCCCATCTTCAATCAAGGCGATATTTCCACCTTCTGCTGCTTCTGGGGAAACGTGACCAATAGCAATCCCACGAGTAGCTCCTGAGAAACGACCATCCGTAATCAGAGCCACATCCTTACCAAGACCGCGTCCGACAATCTTAGAAGTTGGTGCCAACATTTCTGGCATACCAGGTCCACCCTGAGGACCCTCGTAACGAATGACAACGACATGTCCCTTCTTGACTGTTCCATTGTCAATCAACTCAAGGGCCTGATCTTGTAAATCACAACAAATAGCTTTACCACGGAAAGTGGTCACAGACGGATCTACCCCACCGACCTTGATAACCGCCCCATCTTGAGCGATATTTCCATAGAGGATTGACAAACCACCTACAGGCGAAATAGGATGCTCGATTGTGTGGATAATTTCTTCATTTTTGATTTCAGCACCAGCTACGTTTTCTTTCAAAGTATTACCAGTAACTGTAATACGATCACCCTTAATAGCCCCTTTTTTGATCAACTGATTGATAATGGCTGGTACACCACCAGCTTCATGTACATCATGCATCGTGTAAACACTTGAAGGTGCAATTTTAGAGAGATAAGGTGTTTTCTTGGCAATCTCGTTAATGTCCTTAAGGTCATAATCAATCCCTGCTTCACGCGCAATAGCCAGTGTATGAAGCACAGTATTGGTAGAACCACCCATGGCCATATCGAGCGCAAATGCATCGTCGATGGCCTCCTTGGTCACGATATCCCGTGGACGAATATCCTTTTTAATATTCTCTACCAATTGTTTGGCCGCTTGGCGAACCAATTCGCGGCGTTCATCTGAAACAGCTAGGATGGTACCATTTCCAGGAAGAGCAAGGCCTAATACTTCCATCAAACAGTTCATGGAATTGGCAGTAAACATACCAGAGCAAGAACCACAAGTTGGACAGGCATTTTTTTCCAAGAAATCCAGCTCATCCATGCTCATATCACCAGCTTGATAAGTACCTACAGCTTCAAACAAACTTGAGAGAGTCGCCTGATGCCCCGTCATGTCAACGCCACCCTTCATGGGTCCACCAGAACAAAATACAGCAGGCACATTGGTCCGCATGGCAGCTAAAATCATTCCTGGTGTAATCTTATCACAGTTGGGAATATAGAAAACACCGTCAAACCAGTGGGCATTGATGACTGTTTCAGCAGCATCTGCGATCAACTCACGAGATGGCAAACTATAACGCATCCCGATATGGCCCATCGCAATCCCGTCATCGACACCAATGGTATTAAATTCAAAAGGAATCCCACCAGCCTCGCGGATAGCCTCCTTAGCAACATCCGCTAATTCACGTAGGTGAACATGTCCTGGAACGATATCAATATAGGAGTTACAAATGGCAATAAAGGGCTTTTGCATATCCTTTGCTGATTTTACTTGCCCTGTTGCATAGAGGAGACCACGCGCTGGTGCTCGGTCGATCCCCATTTTGATCATATCACTTCTCATCTTGTTCTCCTTCTAGTTCTTCATTTCTACCTCCTAATCTTACCACTTTGACATCAATTGTCAAGAACTTTCAGAAAATTTATAATATTTACGGTACATAAAAAGCCTGGTTTCCCAGACTTTATTTTAGTTTGTTTGCTTTTTTTCGATCTGCCAGAGCCGCAATTGGTAGCAAATTCCACTCACGACAAGGCTAGAAATGAGGCCGATCCAATAAGCATAGGGACCCAAGTTGGTCACATGGTCAAGAAAAATCCCTAGTGGGATAGAGATACACCAATAACTAAAGACTCCTAATAAGAATGGAACGGTTGTATCCTTATAGCCCCGCAAAATCCCTTGAAGGGGTGCTGCGAAGGTATCGGCTACTTGGAAAAAGAGGCTATAGGTCATGAAAATTGCTGTTTGTTGCACAAAGACTGGGTCCTTGCCATATAGCCCTGCTAGTTGGAAGCGGAATGTATAGAGAAAGACCAGGGTGACAATGGCAAAGCCAAAGGCTGTCAGTCGTCCCAAACGGCAATATTGTTTGACCACTTCTGGTCTTCCTGCTCCCAGTTCGAAAGAAACGATAATCGCCATAGTACTGGAGATACTAACTGGGAAAGCATACATCAGGGTAGAAAAATTCATGGCCGATTGGTGGCTCGCAATGGTCAGTGATGGGAATTTTGCCATTAACAAACCAACCAGCGAGAAGATGATGACTTCTGCAAAAACAATTCCACCAATTGGAAGCCCAAGGCGCAGTACTTCTTTCATCCCTTTAAAATCATAAGGTTGAGGCTTCCACAATTGGAAAGGTGCTACCTTGGGGTGTTTGCACAAGATCAAAACCGCAATGGCCAACAAGACCCAGTAGGCCAGAGAGGTTCCAAGACCTGCTCCTGCTCCTCCCATCTCAGGAAAACCAAATGCTCCATAGATCAGGATATAGTTAAAACAAGCATTCAAAGGCAAGAGCAAGAGCATCAAGTACATGGATAGACGCGTCATGCCCAAGGTATCGAGGAAGGTCCGCACGATACTAAAGAGCAACAAGGGTAAGATTCCCAGAGAAAGGAAATATAAATAGCGAATGGCTATTTGGGCAACAACATTTTCTAAGCCGATCTGCTTGAGAATCATGGGTGCAATCCCCCAAACAAAGCCTATTAAGAGAATGGCCATGCCAAATGACATATAGAGGAATTGGTAAAAATCGCCAGCAATCCGTTCTTTATTTCCCTTGCCTAAATGATGCCCAACAATCGGCGTCAGTGCGGAGACAATCCCTGTCAGGAAAGTAAAAAATGGATTCCACAGACTGGTAGCTGTAGAAACACCAGCCAAATCATGGGTCCGGTACTGACCAGTCATGGCTGTATCGACAAAGCTGGCTGAATAATTGGCTAATTGGTAGATTAAAATCGGCAAAAATAGACTCAAAAACAAGCGCAAGCGCCCTTTAAAGTGATAGGTTACATACATGATTCTAACTCTCTTCTCATCAAATTAGATTTTCTCCTCTTCCACTCTACTATATGTTTCTTTAAAAGTCAAAAAAACCGAAGATCCAAGGACCTCCGGTTCATGTGAGATTAGTGTTTGTTACGGTTTAAAATAGCGTTGAGAACGATCGCCAAGACACTGGCAACGACAATTCCGTTCGCAAAGAACATTTGGAATCCTGTTGGAAGGCCATTAAAGAGAGTGCTGTTGTTCAAACCAACCCCTGCAGCAATCGATACAGCAGCAATCAAGAAATTGTGTTCATTGTGTTCAAAATCAACACGCGCAAGAATCTGCATCCCTTGAATCGATACAAAACCAAACATGACTAGCATCGCTCCCCCAAGAACTGGACTTGGAATGATTTGTGCCAGAGCTCCAAACTTAGGAAGGAGACCAAGAAGGACAAGGAAACCAGCCGCGTAGTAGATTGGAAGACGCGTCTTGATACCAGACAATTTCACCAATCCAACGTTTTGTGAGAATCCGGTGTAAGGGAAGGTGTTGAAGATACCACCGAGGAGAACAGCCAACCCTTCAGCGCGGTACCCATTGCGAAGGCGCGTGCTATTAATTGGATCTTTGGTAATATCAGAAAGAGCAAGATAGACACCAGTTGATTCAACCATAGAAACTGTCGCGATGATACACATCATGACGATTGAGGTGATTTCAAACTTAGGAGCTCCAAAGAAGAAAGGTGTTGGAACGTGAACGACTGGTGCTTGAGCTACAGGTGTGAAGTCTACCAAGCCCATAGAAGCCGCAATGGCAGTACCTGTGATCAAACCAATCAAAATTGAAATGGATTTAATAAAACCAGTCGTATAGATATTAACAACTAAAATGATGAGAATAGTCACCACAGCCAAGATCAAGCTTTGAACGGTTGGTTTTGGCGCATTATTTCCCATATTTCCAATCGCTACTGGAATCAAAGTCAAACCAATGGTTGTAATAACGGATCCCGTTACAATAGATGGGAAGAGATTGGCAATCTTAGAGAAGAAACCAGAGACAAGGATGACATAAATCCCTGAGACAATCAAGGCACCAAACATGGCACCACTACCATGGCTAGCCCCGATCATGCTGAGAGGTGCCACAGACTGGAAGGCAACCCCAAGGACTACCGGAAGACCGATCCCAAAGTATTTATTAAGCTGCACTTGAAGGAAAGTTGCGACCCCACACATGAAGATATCTGTAGAGATGAGGTAGGTTAGTTGATGAGCATTATAGCCCAAAGCTCCTGCGATCATGATCGGCACCAAAATAGATCCCGAATACATGGCCAAAAGGTGTTGCAAGCCTAAAACGGCCGCCTGTGAATGGCTTTCTTGTTTTTGCATTAGATGTCTGCCTCCTTAAATACAACCTGACCATTTTCAAAACGGTCCAAACGTGCGAGGGATACAACTGGATATCCCAACTCTTCTAACAATCCCCGTCCATCTTGGAAGGATTTTTCAATCACGATCCCAATCGCTTCGACTTGAGCCCCGGCTTGTTCGATGATTTGAATCAAGCCTTTGGCTGCTTGCCCATTTGCAAGGAAATCGTCAATGATCAAAACCTTATCTGATGGATCCAAGAATTTACCCGCAATTGAAACGGTGCTGGTGACTTGCTTGGTAAAGGAATAAACCTCAGCCGTCAAGATGCCCTCATTCATCGTGATGTTTTTCGCCTTTTTAGCAAAGATCATGGGAACATCCAAGGCTTCGGCTACATAAAGGGCCGGTGCAATTCCAGATGCTTCAATGGTCACGACTTTCGTCACACCAGCATCTTTGAACCGGTCCGCAAAGGTCTGACCAATTTCTTTCATCAATTTGAAATCCACTTGGTGGGTCAAAAAAGAATCCACCTTGAGGATATTCTCACCTAAAACATTGCCATCTTTTAAGATGCGCTCTTCAAGTAATTTCATACTTCCTCCTACTTTTTTAAAAAATCCTCTACTTCATTCATAAAACACAAAAAGGCCTGCTAAGCAAGCCTTGAAATCTCTCTAGAAAGAGAAATAATCCCGACTTACTTATTGTTAGGTGTTCCGGCACCTTGTAGAAACATCACGCCCATTCGTGAAATAAATAAGTAATTCAATTAGTGTGCATCGCCATTCCAGATAGAATTCTTAACGATCACATAGTCAACATGTTTCAAATCTGCTAATTTTCGGCCTCCTGCATAAGAGATCGAACTTTGCAAATCTTGTTCCATTTCCGTTAAGGTGTCTTGCAAATGACCCTTGGCAGGCAATAAAATCTTCTTACCTTCGACGTTCTTATAAGCGCCTTTTTGGTACTCGGAAGCAGATCCATAGTACTCTTTGAAAGACTCTCCATCAATCTCTACTGTTTTACCAGGACTTTCGATATGTCCTGCAAAGAGAGAACCGATCATGACCATAGACGCCCCGAAACGAATCGATTTAGCAATATCACCATGGGTCCGAATTCCACCGTCCGCAATGATTGGCTTACGCGCCGCTTTTGAGCACCAGCGAAGAGCAGCCAATTGCCAACCACCTGTACCAAATCCAGTCTTAACTTTAGTGATACAAACCTTACCAGGGCCGATCCCGACCTTAGTCGCATCAGCTCCCGCATTTTCTAATTCACGAACAGCTTCAGGTGTTCCAACATTTCCAGCAATGACAAAGGTATCTGGTAATTCTTTCTTGATGTGTTGAATCATCCGAATGACACTATCCGCATGACCGTGTGCGATATCAATAGTGATGTACTCAGGCGCATCTGCCTTTAATTGACTCACAAAATCATATTCGTATTCCTTAACACCGACCGAAATGGAAGCGATCAAACCTTGATCATGCATGCGTTTGACAAAAGGAATCCGACCCGCTTCATCAAAACGGTGCATGATGTAGAAATAACCACCACGCGCCAACTGCTCTGCCACATTCTCATCCAAGATTGTCTGCATATTGGCAGGAACGACTGGAAGCTTGAAGGTATGCTTTCCAAATTGGACGGTTGTATCTGCTTCTGACCGGCTATTGATGATACATTTGTTGGGAATCAACTGAATATCTTCATAGTCGAAAATAGGAAATTCATTTAACATAGATTGAAAAATCTCTTTTCTAAAAACTGACCTACCTATGCGCAAGCGCATCGCTACGTCTCTTGACGTTTCCTTGATAGATTATACCAAAGATACGGACCTAATGCAATGGGAATGATTTTATAGGAAATAACGTTCGGAAATTACAAGACAAAAACCCGTTTCAAAAAGAGAAACAGGTTTTATTTATGAACATTTTGGAGCCAATTGTTCACTTCTCTAGCTACAATTTCAGGCGCCTCTGTATACAGTTCGTGCCCTAAACCATCTAGCAAGACTTGCTGGATCTGGGGATCTAGTTGCTTAAGAGCTTCTTTTCTCCATTCAGGCTCTTCTTGGTACCGAGGTCCAATAAAAAGGACAGGCAGGTCTGCCAGTGGAATCTGGTAAGTCTTGATCTGACGCCGTAGACGCAATAAGGCCAAGATCTTTTCTAGATCTAGATTTAATTCATATTGTTCACTTGCCGGATTCCAGCGATAGCTAGCCTCTACTGCTTTTCGCGCTATAGGAGTAGGATCTGCTTCCTCACCAAGTTCGGATAACATAGCTTCTTCTAAAGTTGCAAAGACTTGCTGCTGCATGAAGGACGACGTTCCTTCTAGTTCTTCTTCAAGAGGCAGGATCTTTTCCATATCCAGGTAGCCACCATCCAAGAGAATCAAAGCTCGAATCTGAGGAAATTCACTAGCCAGATAACGAGCCAAATCTCCACCCAAGGAATGCCCCAATAAACAGATCTCTTCCGCCTGGCCGATCTGACCTTGAAACCAAGCATGAAGATCTTTTTCTGTCCGAATCATTTCCCTATAGGGATCTAGAAAGGTCACAGGAAAGCCTAGCTCATCCATAAGTGGAGCCAGATGGTAGCTATTGCTACCTAGGCCACCAATAAAATAATACTGCATTATTTTGTCTCTTTTCTATATGATAAAAAGCTTATGAAAGCTATACATATTTAGTCATCCTTTATATACTATCATACCGAAATACAGTTTGAAGTTCAAGTTAGTCACTAGCTAGGGAAATTAGTTACACAAAAAAAGACCTTTGAAGTCTCTCCTTGTATTTGATCCTATCTGAATGAATAAGAAAAAAATCCACTCACTTGGGGTGAAATGGATTGTTTCTTTATTAACGGTTCAACAAGAAATTGAACAATTTTTCGACAATTTTTACGACCAACCAGCATAAGAATCCGATATAGGTGAAATAGAAAATGAGTGACAAAATCGTAATAATCATGGTTTCCTCCTTCGTCGATTGCAAGTACTTGTCTTATTATACCTTTTTATGCAATCGAACTCAATAGAATTTTGAAAATTGTCTGATTATTCTTTTTCTTCTTTAGCTTCTTTGGCGTTTTGGTCTGCTTCTTCACTGCTTTTATTGACAGCAGTCTTAAATTCAGCAAACATTTTGCCGATGGATTGACCCAACTCTGGCAGGCGTTTTGGTCCAAAAATCAAGAGGGCGCCCAGGATGATGATGATCAAACCTGGTGCTCCAATATCACGTAAAATTCCCATTAGTTTCTCCTTTTTCTTAAATAGATGACTTTACTGATGGCGACACTGACTTCGAATAAGAGGATCAAAGGGAGTGTCATGGCCAAGTCACTGATAAAGTCTGCAGGGGTTAACACGACGGCTAAGACCAGCAGAACAAAGTAAGCGTAACGTCGGTAGGTTATTAAAAACTGCGGTGTCAAAAGTCCAATCGAGGTCAGAAAAGCTACCAAAACTGGTAACTCGAACAAGACCCCTAAAGGCAAGGTGGTGTGCCATAAGAAGGTTAAATAATTTTGTGCCGTTAATTGGGTATCAAACAACCCTTCTCCCAAGCGCATCAGGACCTCTAAAATAGCTGGACTGACAAAGAAATAACCAAATGCAAGCCCCAGCACAAAGCAAATAAAGCTAGCTGGGATGTAAGCAAAGACTGCACGCGCCTCTTTCTCCTTTAAAGCCGGCCTTACAAATTGCCAAATCTGGTAGACAATAAAGGGCAAGGTCAGGCTAAAGGCTGTAAGATTGGCCAGCGATACATAGATCCAGAGGATATCATTCGGTCCCAGTACCAGTAGCTTTTGATGCAAGCTAGCTGTCAAGGCTTGGTAGAGCTCTCCTCCAAATACAAAGGCTACGATGAAGACGATAATATAACACAAGACCACTGCGATCAATCGTTTTCGAAATTCGACCAAGTGCTCAACAATGGTCATTTCATCTGCTCTACTCTTTGCCATGCTGTCTCACCGTGATAAGGGCGATCAAGGCCACAAACATTAACTGAGGAAGAAGAACTTCCCAGCTTGGATAGATCCCCGCCCAATCGATGGTTGGAAGTCCATTGACCAAATGGCTAGGTAGGATATTGGTCAACTGAAGGGCGTGGATGCTGACACCGAGCATCTTGAAGGCCAAAGCGTAAATCAACCACGTCAGAATGAAAAATATTCGATGAGGTTGGATAGCTTGACTAGCCTTGGTCATGCCCACTGCAATGATTATGAGAACAGCTATAGCAAGCCCGATTCCCAGTAAGAAATTCGCAGTTGTAATCCGCGGAATGATCCCGACATAAAAGAGAATAGTCTCAGCCCCTTCACGAAAGACTGCTAAGAAACTGAGGGCAAACATCGAGACAAAGCTTCCTGTAGCCGTCACTGTCTTCATTTGACGGTCCATAAAGGCATTCCACTGTTTGACAGAGGACTTGCTGTGGAGCCAAATTCCGATGAGAATCATCATGACCACAGCGAAAATCCCAACGCCACCTTCAATGATTTCCCGGTTAGACCCCGAAGTGACGGCTGGAAAAGCTACTTGCAAAACAAGAGCGATCGCTGCACTGGCAAGAACACCAGCAATAGCTCCACCGTATACCCATTTGAGGCCTTTCCTCATCTTAGTGGCCTTAAGGGTCGTCACAAGCGCCATGACGATCAGAAGGGCTTCTACTCCTTCACGCAGAAGAATCAACATGGCATCAAAGGCGTTGTAAGAAGCTGTCGTATCGATCGCAGACAGATCCCTGATCAAGGCTTGTAATTTCTCTTGATAGGCCTTTTCTTTCCCCTTGACCATAATGACCGGCGATTCGCTCTCTACGCGCGTGTAAAGACTGGGATTGGTCGTGCTGACATCCCCCTCGATAGTTGGCCAGATAGTGATGAACTGCTTCATAGTCGCTGCAGCAGATTTATCGTCGCCGGATTGGAATTGGCTTTGCGCCTTCTCCAAAAGCTTGATCCCATCGTTCAACGTCAAATCCGTACTGGCACTGCTAATGGCTTCTCCTTTTACAAAGGCATCAATCCCATTTTTGAGGTCATCATAAGAGGACTGGATGTTGGTAAAATCAGTAGGCTCTGTTTCAATACTACTGCGCAAGAGCGAAATGGCCGTCTCGATTTTGCCATAATAAGCTGTGCTGTGATCTCTTACCACCGCTTCATTTCGCGTCCAGGTGTTATTGAGATCAGCATAGGTTTGACGGGTTTTATCCAGATCCTTAGCTGTAATGGCCTCTTGTAGGTTCTTAAAATAAGGTGCGAGCCGACTCACGAGTTTGTCTTTTTCCGCCTCTAAATCGACCGGATTTTGCTCTTTCTCAAAAGCGAGCAAGGCTGATGAGATCTTGGTAAGATCGTCTTTGGTTACCTCCCCTTTTATAGCCAGGGCTTGGCTAACTTTTTTCCCTATCTTGGAATCATGGTGGTCTTTGGATTCAAAATCAGCCTGAATCTCAGCGATTAATGCCTTGGCCTTTTTCTGGTCCTTATTTTCTACAGCGGTTGTTGCATCTGTGATCTTGATAAAGAGATCGCTATAAGATTCCGCAGCCACTGGATGAGTCCAGAACAAGGCAAGAAGGCCGAACAAGATCAAGAATTTATTCAAAGAGTGCTTGACCAAGATACCCTCCTTTCTCAACGCCTGCAAAGCAAGCAAAGAGTCCACTTCCGATATGGGTGATGTACTCGTTCATTTTGTCTACTGCGCCCAAGTTGGTTTGGATTTTGACAAAGCTGTTCGGATCCTTTTGAAAGGCGATAAAGATCAAGCCGGCATCAAATTGCCCAGTCTGTTCATTGATGCCATCCGAATAGGAATATGACCGGCGTAAAATCGGTCGATCGACTTCTTTGGCCAAACGGACATGTGAATCAACTGGTAGTTTTGATAAATCTACTTCATCAAATTCGTTGGTTTTACCAAAGGGAGCACCGGACTCCTTGTAGCGACCAAAGGTATTTTCCTGCTCCTGCAAATTGGTTCGGTCCCAAGTTTCCAAGTGCATTTGCACTAGGCGAAGAGCCATATAGGAACCACCCTTCATCCAATCCTTGCTGTCAGTCCAGACGACCTTATCAAAGTCCTTCTCCGTCGTGACATTTGCTGTTCCATCCTTGAAACCAAAGAGGTTGCGGGGCGTTTCTTTTCGGTCACCAATGGCTGCAAAACCCGATTTGCTCCACTTCATGGTAATGGTATTGCGACCCTTGCGAATCAGATTTCGCACTGCATGAAAGGCTACTTGCTCATCATCTGCACAGGCCTGAATGACGATATCGCCACCTGTGTATTTGTCCTGCAACTGCTCCTTTGGAAATGGAGGCAAATCACGAAAGAGTTTGGGACGTTTGGCCTCCAAGCCCAGTTTCTTTAGAAAGGAAGCCGAAACCCCAAAAGTCAGGCTCAAACGATAGGGGTTGAGTCCCACTGTTTCACCTGTATCTGTTGGTGGCAAGAGGGCATTGGAACCATCTTTTTTGACCAATTCTCCTTCGACTAATTTACTACTGTAATCGGTCCAGTCTTTAAAGAGCTGGATGACTTCTTTTTTGTCCGTCGTGTGAAGATCTAACACAACCAAGTAGCAAGCCTTCTGCATGGCCGTTGTAATCCCTGCTTGGTGCTTGCCATAAAAGGAGATGTCTTCATCCCCATCATAAGCTTTTTTGCTGGAACTGTCTTGATTAGCGAAAAAAGCAGATGCACCAGAGAGACCCAGCGCTAGACCAGCCCCTCCAATACCTGCTTTTTTAAGAAATTCACGACGGTCCATTTTTTTATCTAAAAATTTTTCGTCAGCCATTTTTCTTATTTCCCATCTAAAATCACACCCATTTGAGACAAAGGTTCACCAAGTTTGGTCACAGCTTCTGCCAATTCCTTGGTATCTTCCTTGGATAAATCTGTGTAAGACTTATAGTTTGAATCATCTGTCATGTGTTTGTCCAATAAAGCATTAACATTCTTAAATTCTGATTCCAAGGTTTTAACCAATTTGGCATCTTTTTTCTCAATCAAGGGTTTAAAGAGAGAGAAGATCTTTTCAGCCCCTTCAATGTTGGCACGGAAGTCGTAAAGATCTGTATGAGAGAAGACTTCTTCTTCACCTGTAATCTTTTGCGTTGCCACTTCATTGAGCAAATCGACAGCTCCGGTCAACATGATATCCGGTGTGACTTCTACTGTAGCAATTTTAGCTTTCAACTCCTTGATATCGTTCACCAGTTGGTCAGCGTATTTGTCTGTTCCATCTGTGGTATTGTTTTCCCAAAGAATGCGCTCAATCCGGTGGAAACCTGACCAGCCATCTTCTGATTTATTTTCATCCACATAATCCACCAAGCGGTAGTCGATCTTGACATCCGATTCTCCGAAGGTTTCAGCAATTGGTTCGGAACGTTCATAGGCCATACGGATCAAGGGATATTGCTTTTTAGCTTCTTCCAAATTCCCGTCTTTTAACGTAGCTCGGAATCCTTCTGTATCCTTGAGCAATTGGTCAATTTGCATTTCAACAAAGTCTTTGTATTCAGCTGTCGCATTGTCCAAGGTCTTCTGGTCAGCCTTTGACAACTGCACCGTTGAGCTGGTTTGCGTCTTTTGACTTGACTGTTTGCTAGTAGAATTTGCACACCCTGCTAAAAGAGCAACACTCAATAAGAGTAGACTATATTTTTTCATGAAAGACTTCTCCTCATTTGTTCTTGCCCTTATTTTACCAGATATTTTCTCATTTTTCAATAATTGTCTGAAAATTTAATAATAGAAAAATTTTTCTGAGAATCTGTCTTTTACAAAAGAATATCTTTGACCCGTCCGATTTCGGATTCTTTAACCACTACAAAGATGCTATCACCTAGATACAAGCGGGTCGCACCATTGACCGTATAGCTCTTACCACTTCGCATTTGCGTGGTGATCAAGATATCTTGAGGGAGGTGCAGTTCATGGACTTGCTTTCCTGCGATCTTTTCTGATACAGGGATCTCAATTAAAGTCAACTCTCCTTCTTCTTGCGCCTTATCCGGCAACAATTGCTCGAGCATGGCTTCATAGACTGGCGCTCCATGGAAGAGATCCATAATCATATAAGCCAGCAAGGTCACCATGCCTAGGGGCATTAAACTACGAATATCACCTACCATCTCTGTTACCAAGATCATCGCTGTTAATGGCGCTTTTGAAATAGCCCCAAAATACCCACTCATTCCTAAAATGATGAAAAGAGGCAGCTGGTTTTGAGAGATAAAGCCAATGTTTTGGAGGAAGGTTCCAACGATGGCTCCTAAGAGAGATCCTAATGCTAGTATGGGCAGGAAAATGCCACCTGGCAAGCCACTACCATAGCTCAACATACTCCAGATGAAACGGATCAAAAAATAGAGAAGGATGGTCAGCACTGGATACGGTACTCGAGCTAAATCCAAGACCAATTGATTCCCACCACCAAGAATTTGGGGAAGAAAATAGCCGATTGGAAGAATCAAGACAAAGGCAAATAAGGAAGAATAATGTGAAGGAACATGGAAAATCTTCTCTAGCAAACGATACAGGCGACCGATATTGAGGACCACTATTTCATAGACATACCCTGCTGCCCCTAAAAAGACACCGAGAAAAAGATAAATCCAATACTGAGACAGATGGAGCGGTGGAATATTTTGTGGCATATGAAGCACTGGTGTTTGACCAAAGACATTGAGTGAAATAAAATTAGACGTCAAACTAGCAGCCAAGGTCGAAATCCAAAAGAAACGTGAAAAATGATGGTAGACCTCTTCAACCACAAATAAAAGCCCCGCTATAGGTGCATTAAAGGCAGCGGCAAGGCCTGCTGCAGCCCCACTTGCAATCAAAGACCGCTCCTCAACCGGGCTGACCTTCAAATGATGGGCCACTCCTTTGCCACCCATTGCCCCTAATTGAATACTAGGACCTTCACGACCTAGCATCAAGCCACTTCCGATGGCCAAGACACCTAGAATATACTTCTTCCACAGGGTATCCCACCAGCTCACCGCCAAGAGGCCCTTGAGCTCTGCTTCGACTTGCGGAATTCCCGATCCCTTGATATCCCGATTGGTGCGAATAAGGCGACCAGCAATCAGTACGATCACCCCATACCCCAACAGCATCGCCAGCAAATAAAGTGGTTGACCAGACATCTCCTTGTAAACGCCTTGAACAAAATGAAAAATATGTTCGATCAAAAAACGAAAACTCGAGACAATACAGCCCACAACGATCCCAACCAGAACACCTCTGACAATATGGGCCACAATTGAACTAGAGGCAAATTGAAATTCATTTTTAATGGCTTCTTCTTTAGCAGACATTCCCTAACTCCTTCAAACTCTTATCCTATTCATTATACCTTATTTCACTGCCTCTGAATACATGGAAAGACAGAAAAAAACAAAACTACCCATGTTAGTTTTGTTTAGAATGTAGACAAACCTTTTTATCAAGTAAAATAAGTTAAGAAATTCTACATAGAAATATAAATATGTTCTATTTATGGAACGAATAAAGAAAAGTCAAGACTTTCCGCTGTGAGAAAAGTGCCTGAAACTGTATTGTTTCAGGCACTCGGAATTATTGAGACCTTAGGCTCAATAATTAGTCATGGAACTTCTATGAAGTTCGCTGACGTCCGTACTCACCTAAGGAAAGTTTTTAATATAACTTTAGCTATTATTCAGCAGTTAAAGCTGCCATTGTGATGTAGTTGTAAGGTTTGTTGAAGTGTGGCAAGAAGAACAAGTCTGTCAAGGCCAATTTATCAATCGTCACGTGTTCTTGAATCGCAAGTGAGAACATGTGGATAGCCATTGAGATGGCGCTATCACGTGATACCATTTGAGCTCCAAGGATTTGACGAGTGTCTTTATCATAGACGATCTTGATACCAACTTCGTAGTTATCGTGTTTGATAAATTCAGGTTTTTGAAGGTCGTTGAAGCCAGTTTCAGTGGCATTGAAGCCTGCAGCTTTCGCTTTTTCAAGAGTCAAACCAGTTGAAACCATGTGAAGGCCGTAGATAGAGATACCGTTAGAACCTTGAACACCGATTCCTTCTAATTCATGACCAGTCGCATTGTAGGCACCGACAATACCTGAACGAACCGCATTAGATGCAAGAGCGATGTAGCTCATTTCGTTACGAGCGTTATCGAAGATAGTCGCACAGTCACCAACTGCGTATACACCTGGAAGTGACGTTTCTTGTTTCTTATCAACAAGGAAAGCACCATTGCGGAAGAGTTCGATCTTGCCATCAGCAAGAGCTGTATTAGGACGGAAACCAACAGCCAAGATAACCATATCTACATCGAATGTTTCTTTATCGGTTACAAGGCGTTCTACCTTACCGTCTCCTTCAACCGCTTGAACAGTTTGTCCAAGTGCCAAACGGATGTTGTGGTCTTCCAAGTTTTTCGCCATGATGTCAGTGAAGTCTTTGTCGTAGTAACCATTCAAGACAGTGTCCACGATATCTACCAAGACAACATCTTTACCAAGACGTTCGAAAGCTTCAGCAAGTTCAACACCGATGTAACCACCACCAACTACGGCGATACGATTCAAGTGTTTGCTGTTGTCTTTCAATTTTTCGATGACTTCTTCAGCATTTTGGTACAATTTAACGAATTGAAGATTTTCAAGTGTTGCTTTGAATTCGCGGTTACCAGGTACGATTTCAACTCCTTTAATTGGAGGAATGATTGGTGTTGATCCAGTCGCAAAGATCAATTTTTCGTAAGATTCTTTGTGTTCTTTTCCATCAACTTCTGCAGTCACCACTTTGTTGTCATAGTCAATTGAAAGAACAGGTGAATTCATGTAGACTTTTGCACCTTTTGCTTCCAATTTTTCTTTGTCAGAGTAGAAAAGACCTTCAGGACCATCGATTTGCTCACCGATCCAAAGCGCCATCCCACATCCAAGGAATGAAATGTTTGAGTTTTGGTCAAAAACTACAATTTCATTTTCATTTCCGAAATTATCTAACATAGTGTTGATACAAGCTGTTCCGGCATGATTAGCCCCTACAACAACGATTTTACTCATAGAATAAATCCTACCTTTAATTTAATTTACTTCTTGAGTATATCACAAAAATGATATCGGTTACAATTATTTTGCTCAGAATTTGTGATCTTTTTTTCAATTTTCCAGAAAATCCCACTTCACATGTTTCAAAAAATGTCAAACAATATGCTTGAAATGATTGTGAAAACGATATCTTTTTGATATACTGTAAGTAAGTGAAAATAGGAAAGGATAGATTTTTAGTGGACCTAAGTAGTCGATCCGAACGTTTGATGGGAACGACCATCACTGTTTCGATCTGTCACCCACAAGCGAATGAACTCTTAGCCCGCTGCTTTGAACTTCTTCGCTCCTACGAACATCGCTTCAGTGCCAATGATGCAAGTTCTGAACTCATGGAGGTCAATTACCAAGCTGGTATTGCTCCTGTCCAAGTTCATCCAGATCTTTTTGAACTGATTGCATTAGGAACCTTGCATAGTCAAGCTCAAAACAGCCATTTAAACATCGCCATTGGTCCTCTTGTACAGACCTGGCGAATTGGATTTTCAGATGCTAGACGTCCCCAGCAAGGGGAAATTAATCAAGCTCTGACCATGATCGATCCTCACCGAATTCAGCTCGACCTAGAAAACCATACGGTCTTTCTTATGCGTCCTGGAATGAAGATCGATTTAGGTGCCTTGGCTAAGGGCTATAGTGCAGACTGCATTGCGACCTTTTTAAAGAGCCAGGGAGTAACAGATGCCTTGATCGATCTTGGAGGAAATATCCTCACTGTCGGTCAACATCCCGTCAAACAGCAACCTTGGCGGATTGGCATTCAAAATCCAGTCGAAAAAAGAGGTCAGCACCTACTGGTCCTCTCTGTCAAGGATAAATCTATTGTCACCTCTGGCATCTACGAGCGTCATTTAGAAGTGGACGGCCAGTCGTTTCACCACATCTTTGATAGCGCGACGGGCTATCCGGTCGAGACAGACTTAGCCAGTATCACCATCATATCTGATCGATCCGTAGACGGGGAGATATGGACTACCCGCTTGTTCGGGGAATCTCCTGCTTCTATCCTCAACACTGTTGAATCACTTCCTGGTATAGATACCTTATTGGTTTCTCAATCAGGCAAGATCGCCTATACAAGTGGGCTTCAATCTTATTTATAATTCTCCTATCAGAAAGGAATTTTCCATGATAAAACTTATTGCGATTGTGGGGACTAACTCCAAACGTTCTACAAACCGTCAACTGCTTCAATACATGCAAAAACATTTTGCTGATAAGGCTGAGATCGAATTGGTCGAAATTAAAGATATCCCTGTCTTTAACAAACCAGCCGACAAACAAGTTCCTGAAGCTGTCTTAGATATTGTTGCAAAAATTGAAGAAGCTGATGGGGTCATTATTGGAACTCCAGAATACGACCACTCTATTCCAGCAGTCTTGATGAGTGCACTCGCTTGGCTCTCATACGGAGTCTTCCCATTGTTGAACAAACCGGTCATGATTACTGGGGCATCATACGGTACGTTGGGATCTTCACGCGCCCAACTCCAACTTCGCCAAATCTTAAATGCTCCTGAAATTAAAGCGAATGTCTTGCCAGATGAATTCTTGCTCTCTCATTCATTGCAAGCCTTTGATCAAAATGGAGACTTGGTGGATTTAGATGTCATTCAAAAATTAGATGCGGTCTTCAATGATTTCCGTGTGTTTGTAAAAATCACAGACAAATTGCGCAACGCCCAAGAATTACTTCGCAAAGATGCTGAAGAATTTGACTGGGAAAACTTGTAAGATAGGAGACAGAAAAGAATGAAATTTGTTGGACTTGTAGGATCGAACTACGATCAATCATATAACCGTAAACTTTTGGAATTCATTCGCCGCCAATTTAAGATCAAATTTGAATTGGAAGTTCTTGAAATCGACGAAGTTCCAATGTTTAACCAAGATGAAAAATGGGACGAAAGTTTCCAATTACGTCTCTTATATAACAAAATCACTCGTGCAGATGGTGTTATCATTGCCACTCCAGAGCACAACCATACGATCTCTGCTGCTCTCAAGTCTGTTCTTGAATGGCTCTCTTTCGAGGTGCATCCATTTGAAAACAAACCGGTTATGATCGTCGGTGCTTCTTACTATGACCAAGGGACTTCACGTGCGCAAGTTCACCTCCGTAAGATCCTCGATGCTCCAGGTGTCAATGCTTACACTCTTCCAGGGAATGAATTCCTTCTAGGAAAAGCAAAAGAAGCTTTTGACGAAAACGGCAATATCATCAACGAGGGAACCGTCAAATTCCTTGAAACCTGCTTGGATAATTTTATGAAATACGTTGAGGTTGTATCGAAATTGAAAAAACCAAAACCAATTGAACCAGAAGACTTGGATTGTAATCATCCAATCGCTACAACTGTTACTGAAGTCGATCCTGACGATCCAGACTGGGTAGAAAAAGTAGCTGAAATCACCGGTGCCGTTTCTGGCGATACCTATGTCAAACTCGACCACGGTATCCTAACCGTTAACCAAATTGATATGTTCTTGAAGGCTATGCCATTTGAATTGACTTATGCCGATGATAACAACCAATTCCTCTACTACAACAATGCCCATCAAGATCCAGATACCATGTTTGCTAAACGCGTGCCACCTCAATCAGGAAGCCGGATGTCAACCGTTCACGGCTCCCTACCACCAGCACGTATGAAAAACGTGGAATGGGTGATTGGTACCCTTCGTAACGGTAACCAAGACTATGTTCGGACCATTGTTCCAGGATCTCCTGAAGGCGTGATTAACACTCACAACTACCAAGCTATGTACTATGAAGATGGTTCTTACGCTGGTATCAATGAGATTGTCTTCAACTTCAAACCATGGTTGGACTGGTACCTGCAAACAACAGGTCAACGTCTAGTTGGCGGAAGCGGTCCATTTGCTCCTGCTGGTGGACACGGTAGTGCAGATGCAACTTCTGGTGCTTCTGATGCTGGAGGACATGGTGACGGAGGGCACGGAGATGCCGATGCCACTTCTGGTGCAAGCAACTAAGAAACTAGAAAAAAATGAAGCTTCATGCTTCATTTTTTTATTGTAACTCCTTGATGATCTTCTTAGCATCTTCGTTTGAAATAGCCCCTAATTGGACATGTCCAATTTTCCCATGACTGTCTATAAAAACTTCTGTAGGAATAGAGCGAACCTGATAATCCGCAAATGCAGAACCATCTGGATTGTACAAGACCGGTACTGACTTGTAATCTTGTTGATCAAACCATTTGACGAATTCTTCTTCTGTTTTTTCACCTTGGAGTCCTGGTGCCATAATGGTCAAAATTTCAAAGTCTCTATCCGTATCCTTGACCAATTTCTCTAATTCAGGCATACTTTGCCGGCAAGGGCCACACCAAGTTGCCCAAAATTTCAAATAAACTTTTTTGCCTCTATAGTCTGAAAGTTTGACCGTATTCCCCTTCATATCCTTTAGTTCAAAGTCACTGGCGTCTTTTCCTACCAAAGGATTCTTATTCGTTGTTGTATTCATTGTTGGCTGATTGTCCATACTACTCTCACTGGATTGATTCATGGAACAAGCTGACAGCAAAGCTAAAGAGAGAACTGAGAAACAAGCGTATTTAATACCTTTCATCATGTGTTATACCTCCGGATTATTTTATGAAAAGATAGATGACAAACTGTTCAATTGTCCCAAAAGTAAGAGAATTCCCATCAGAATAATGATAGCTCCGCCGATTTTCTTCAGCAATAACAAATGGGGTTTGAGACGATTAAAGTAAGGTAGGACCAGACTAGATGCTAAGGCCAAGAGTAAAAACGGAAGGGCCATTCCCAATGTATAAACAAGGAGATAAATAGCTCCCATAAAAGCATCTTGTCCATCTGATGCTGCTAAAGCAAGAACTGATCCTAATACTGGACCAATACAAGGCGTCCAACCAAAACTAAAGCCAAGACCAAGGAGAAAAGCTGAAAACAATTCATTCTTCTGTTTGTTGGCTCCAAAATCTACTGATTTTTGCTTTTCAAGGAAATGAAAATGAAAGACTTCCATTTGATGAAGACCAAGGATAATGATGAGGGCTCCCATCAGATAACGGAACCAATTGGTGTACATGATCTTTCCAAGCAAGCCCGCTCCAAAACCAATGAGGAGGAAAATAACAGAAATACCTGCAATAAAACAAAGGGTTTTCAGCAAGCCATGCCAGCGAATTTTTTTCCCGAACAATTGGATAGCTTTTTCCTGATCACTTCCTAGTAAGATTCCAATATAAACCGGAAGCAAAGGAAAGACACAGGGAGAAAAGAAAGACAGAATACCCGCAAGAAAAACTGTCAATGAAAAAACGATTGGATTCATAGTTCACTCCGTATATTGATATGCTACATTCAGTATAACATTGACTGACAAAAAATAAAAATTTCTGCTACGTTTTTTTACTAAAGTTTGGATTTAGATACTAGTTTCAAAAGAAAAACTCTAAAGCACAAACCTTTAGAGTTTTTAATATAACTTATTCTTCTGCCGTTTGTTTATTTGGTAATACGAGCGATAAAAGAATCCCGATGACTACTGGCACTAACCATGGAAGAGATTGAGCCGCAAATGGAAGCAAAGCAATCCCCTTTTCTACTAGTGAAATTTTAAAGGTACTTGCCAGAACACTTGCAAGAGAGACCAAGCTGGCCAAGAAAATAGTCAGTTGCATTCCTGGTTTTGAAAGAGCCACAAATTTATTCACTATCACAATCAATACAATGGTAATGGTGATTGGGTAAAGAATCATCAAGACTGGCAATGAGAAAGCAATAATGGTATTCAAGCCAAGGTTGGCAATCGCAAAACCAATCAGAGTGAAGACACTTGCATAGACCTTGTAAGAAACCTTAGGGAAAGTGCTATGGAAGAATTCACTGGTAGAGACGATCAAACCAGCTGTTGTGGTAAAGCAAGTTACCGTCACCATTCCTGCTAGGAAAATCTGAGCAGTCGGACCAAAGATCGCTTTGGTCGCTTCTGATAATACATACACCCCTTTATTGGTATCAGATGCCATAACAGAAGCTGGAATTGGAAAATGATTTCCCAGATGTCCTAAGCCAATATACAGCACACTAAAACCAAGGGCTACAACAATTCCAACCAACCAAATGGTCTTGATATATTCTTTCTTACTTGAAAATCCAAGTTGATTCAAGGTAGTCACTGCGATCACACTAAAGGCAACAGATGCCAAGGCATCCAAGGTATTGTACCCCTCTAAAAATCCTTGCCCAAAGGCAGAAGCCTGATAGGCTTTGGTGGCCACCATTGGAGCGTGTCCACTGTATTTCAGAGCCCCAAGAACGACCAAGATCAAAATGAGAATCGCAAAGATCGGGGTCAAAATACGACCGATCCGATCTAGAATCTTAGATGGATTCAAAGCAATCAGAAAGGCTAGCAAAAAGTAGACCAGGGTAAAAATGAAAAGTGCTAAACTGGCATTCATTCCACCTAATAAGGGGGCTATCCCCACTTCGAAAGATACCGTCGCCGTTCTTGGAATGGCAAAGAAAGGACCAATCGAAAGATAAAGCGCAACTAAGTATACAATCGCGAAAACAGGTGAAATCTTACGAGAAATCTCATCAATATATCCTTTGGGATTAAGTGTACCGATAATCAAGGTCACAATGGCAATTCCCACGCCTGAAAGGACAAACCCAGCAATAGCTGGCCAAAATTGATTACCCGATAAAGCACCAAGAGTCGGTGGGAAAATCAGGTTTCCAGCACCAAAAAAAATACCAAACAGTAATAAACCTGTCAGGGAACCTTTTCGTAACATACGATCTCCTTAAAAAAACGATAATCTTAACTTTATCAAATTCATTTGAAGAATGCAACTTATTTGCATGAACAATCCGCTATTTCTATCAGTCATTATGGTACAATGGATGTAAGATTTTACGAGGTGCAAAACATGTATCTATATCTATTCTGGTTATTTCCAGCTCTTATTTTTTTATTGTTCTTTATGAGTGATCGCAGAAGGCTTTTCAATGCTTATCTCTTTTCGATAAACTTGGGGCTTCTTCTACTGATTTCTGCATTTCTACTAGTCGTTCGAACTGAGCTATGGTTTAATCAACAAATTGCAATTATTGTCTTTGTTGTGATTTCCATCCTCGTTTTTCTCAGCATTATTTTCTCATCTATCTTTCTCCTTTTTAACGGCAGTCAAATGATGCTTTTTGAAGGAAAAAGACTGGCCAACCTCCTCTCGCTGCTCTATGGGCTGTTTATTATCGGAGCTTTGGCACTACATTTTCTACCCTATTTCCCAGGGAATGACATCCTCATTTATCTGACCGACTTCGCCCTGTTTTACATGACTTTTCTCTACCTCTCTTATGTATCCTATGGGACTTTTTGCAATCTCTTTCCAGTTCGCAAAGAGCCAGACGCCATCATCATCCTTGGCTCAGGTTTGATTGGAGCCAAGGTTCCCCCACTCTTGGCCCAGCGTCTTGATAAGGGAAAGGCCGTCTATGAGCAGTTCAAGAAACGACCAAAGTTGATTGTTTCTGGTGGTCAAGGGTCAGATGAGCTGATCGCTGAGGCGGAAGCTATGGCCAGATACTTGATGGAACATGGGGTGCCAGAAGACGCCATTCTCATCGAGAATCGCTCTCGTACTACTTTTGAAAACCTGACCTTTAGCAAGCGTATCCTTGAAGAAGAGGGGCTTGGCAAGAGAGTCCTTGTGGTGACCAATTCGTTTCACGCGCTCCGTGCAGGTGTCTTTATGAGACGATTGAAAATACCCGGTCGAAGTATCGGTTCAAGAACAGCTTTTTACTATCTCCCATCCGCTTGGATTCGAGAAACCGTTGGCTTGGTTTCACTCTATTGGAAATGGCATGTTGCCTTCCTAGCTCTTCTGTTTCTACCTTGGTTCTTTACACAAATCATGAAACTGATTGAGTTCTTAATGCTATATCTAAAATAAAAGAGGCTGGGACAAAAGTCCTAGCCTCTCAATTGTTTTTGGATTGTCAAGCAAGACGCAGTGGTTGAGTGGGCTCTACTACGCTGATTTCATCAGCTTTTACAACCCTACTCAACTGTGCGGAGGTGGGACGACGAAATCGAATTCTAACGAATTACCGATTTCTGTCCCACTCTCTTTCTTGTCTAGTGGTCACTAAATCGTCTATATTTAATGCGGAAATCGAAATAATTTTCTTCCTGCAGTTTACGGAAAATATCGCGATAAGCCTCTTCGTCAAAGTGATCACCCCGATAGAGAATTTCAAAGCTCAGTCCTTCGTATTCTAAAAAGGCATTGGCAGTTTTAAATCCATTTCGCTTATAGAAATCCATCCGAGACTGGCGTTGCTCTAGATTGTCACATTCTTCATCCAATCGTTCCACTTCAAGAATCATGGTTCTTTGGTAAAATTCTACCAATTTTTCAATGATTTCTTGACCATAACCGTGGCTACGTAGGTGGGGCATAATGGCAAAGAAGCTAACATAAAAAACTTTCTGATTATAGATAGAAAAAGCAAATCCTACAAATTCTTCTTCGTTATAAAAAGCAAAAAAATTAGCATCGTCATTGTCCGTATAACGCAGGTATTCCGACAAAGGAACTCGCTCTTCTTCTGGAAATGCCTCGATATTCAGCCTCTCGACCTTGTCCAGATCTGGGAACGTTTCCGTGATTAATTGACTGGTTAAGCTCATAAAAGCCTCCTTTTCTGCCCTGATTATACCAAAAAATGTAAGGGCCTTCAACTATCGACGCTTGTAGCTAGTTCCTGAAGTTGGTATAATGACACTATGAAAAGAATCCAACGTGTGGACCTCATAGATGGTCCTATTTTACCCGCTCTTTTGAGTTTTGCCTTTCCAATTCTTTTGTCCAATATCTTTCAACAACTCTACAATACCTCGGATGTTATGATTGTAGGGCGTTTTTTAGGTCAAAAGTCATTGGCTGCCGTTGGAGCAACCTCTGCTATATTTGATTTGATCGTTGGATTTACCGTCGGTGTTGGCAATGGGATGGGGATTATTATCGCGAGAAATTATGGAGCCAAAAACGAAGACCAATTACGAAAATCAGTCGCCGCAACTGCTATTATTGGAGGTATCCTCAGTCTTTTCGTGGTCTTCATTGGTGCTGTTGGACTTTTTCCCCTGCTCCAGTTTTTAGGGACTCCATCAGCAATTGTGTCTCAGTCTTATCTCTATATCGCTACTATTGTTAATGGTGTGGCTGTGACCTTTGCCTATAATCTTTGCGCTGGACTTCTTAGAGCTGTTGGCGATAGCTTAGCGGCACTCTACTTCCTGATTATCGCTGCCGTTCTCAATATTCTTCTCGATCTTTATTTTATTACCCAACTCCATCTCGGAGTCCAATCCGCTGGAATTGCGACCATTATTGCCCAGGGTATTTCGGCCCTTCTTTGTCTTCTCTATATTCGTAAGAAGGTCCCTTTTCTGCTCCCGCATCGCAAGGATTTTGTTTGGGACAAAGAGCTTTATCAGGATCTGCTAAGTCAGGGCCTTGCCATGGGCCTCATGACTTCCATCGTTTCGATTGGAACGGTTACCCTCCAATCCGCTATTAATCAGCTTGGAACAACCATTATCAGTGCACAGGTCGCAGCCCGTCGTATCATGTCCTTTGCCGTTTTACCGATTACAGCTATCGCCTCAAGTATCACAACCTTTATCTCGCAGAATTTTGGCGCAGAGCAATTCCAGCGGATCAAAAAAGGCGTTACCATTGCCAACCTTCTTTCTTGGGTTTGGTCTGTCTTGGTTGCTGCTCTTATATTCTTCACAAGTCCGTCTTTAACCAGCTTTATTTCCGGCTCTACAAATCCTGATCTCATTGCAAATGCCAGTCTTTATCTCCAGATCAGCTCTTGCTTTTATCCTATTTTGGCGAGTCTCATCATCCTGAGAAATGCCCTACAGGGAATGGGTAAAAAATTAACCCCACTCACATCCAGTTTTATTGAATTGTTTGGAAAAATTTTCTTCGTTCTGTGGATTATTCCTCACACCGGCTACATGGGGGTCATTCTCTGCGAACCCCTTATCTGGATTCCCATGACCCTACAGCTCATCATAATCTATCGAAAAATCAGGTACCAACTCCTTACTGAATAATGATTGATTAACAAGACCAAAACAACTTCTGCTCATTTGAACAGAAGTTTATTTTTTGTCATCAGGCGTCTATTAGAACAAGCCGATGGCTGTTCCATCAGCAGCCACATCCATATTTAAAGCAGCTGGACGTTTTGGTAGCCCAGGCATGGTCATGACATCCCCAGTCAAAGCGACAATAAAGCCTGCTCCCAATTTTGGAACCACTTCACGGATAGTGATTTCAAAGTTTTCAGGAGCTCCCAAGGCATTTGGATTATCAGAGAAGCTATATTGTGTTTTGGCCATACAGATTGGCAACTTATCCCAACCATTTTTCACGATTTGGGCAATTTGTGTCTTAGCTTTCTTCTCAAAGTTTACCTTGCTACCACGGTAAATCTCCGTCACAATTTTTTCAATTTTTTCTTCTACAGAAAGATTGTTATCATACAAACGTGTGTAGTTAGCTGGACTTGTTTCAATGGTCTTAACCAGCGTTTCAGCAAGGACAACTCCACCGTCCGCACCATTCGCCCATACACTCGCAAGCTCAACTGGCACCTCAATTTCAGCACACAATTCTTTCAAAGCAGCAATTTCTGCTTCTGTATCAGTGATAAATTCATTGATGGCAACTACCGCAGGAATACCAAACTTACGGATGTTTTCAACGTGGCGTTTCAAGTTGGCAAAACCAGCACGAACAGCCTCTACATTTTCTTCAGTCAAAGCATCCTTGGTCACTCCACCGTTCATCTTAAGAGCACGGAGAGTCGCAACAATCACAACCGCATCTGGTGATGTAGGCAAGTTTGGAGTTTTAATATCAAGAAATTTTTCAGCGCCAAGGTCAGCCCCAAAACCTGCTTCTGTAATCGTATAGTCAGCTAAATGAAGAGCTGTCGTCGTTGCTAATACAGAGTTACATCCATGGGCGATATTGGCAAATGGACCACCGTGAACAAAGGCAGGTGTACCATAGATGGTTTGAACCAAGTTTGGCTTAATCGCATCTTTGAGGATCAAGGCAAGAGCCCCTTCTACTTCTAAATCACGGACATAAACTGGACTACGATCATAGCGGTAACCAATAACAATGTTGGCCAAACGACGTTTCAAATCTTCAATATCTGTCGCCAAGCAAAGGATGGCCATGATCTCAGAAGCAACGGTAATATCAAATCCGTCTTCACGAGGAATCCCATTGAGCGGTCCACCGAGACCAACCGATACGTGTCGCAAAGCACGGTCATTCAAGTCCACTACCCGTTTCCAGATAATCCGACGTTGGTCTATTCCAAGCTCATTTCCTTGGTGCAAATGATTATCAATCAATGCTGAGAGGGCATTATTAGCCGTTGTGATCGCATGCATATCCCCTGTGAAATGAAGGTTGATGTCTTCCATCGGTAGAACTTGGGCATAGCCACCACCAGCAGCACCACCTTTAATCCCCATAACTGGACCTAAAGAAGGTTCGCGAATGGCAATCATGGTTTTTTTACCGATTTTATTCAAAGCATCTGCTAAACCAATGGTGATGGTTGATTTCCCTTCTCCAGCTGGAGTTGGGTTGATCGCAGTGACTAAGATAAGTTTTCCTACTGGATTTTTCTCAACTTCACGAATCTTATCAAAGCTCAATTTTGCCTTGTATTTTCCATACAATTCAAGATCATCGTCAACCAAACCAATTTTCTTAACAACGTCCACAATCGGTTGGAGTTCAATGCTTTGAGCAATTTCGATATCTGTTTTCATAAGGGACTCCTTTATATTTGATAGATCTATTATACCTAAAATTCGCGAAAATAACATGGTTTTTCCACCTTTTGAATCGAACGTTCGTTTTTTATCTAAATTTTATGGCTATACATAGTTAATCCTAATAGCTTCAGAACTTTACTTACGTATCTTTTTTGTGTAAAATAAGCATATGCATATTTTAATTACATCAGGTGGGACGAGCGAAGCCATTGATAGTGTTCGTTCGATCACCAATCATTCCACCGGGAGCCTAGGGAAAATCCTTGCAGAAATGGCTCTTGCAAAGGGACATCAGGTGACCTTGATCACAACGCCTACCGCGCTTAAACCCGATCCTCACCCACAGCTTCGACTTCTATTGATCGACAATGTTGAGGAACTTCTCTCTCAAATGAAAAAGGAAGTTCCTCGTCACCAGGTATTAATCCATGCTATGGCAGTCTCAGACTATACGCCTGTTTACATGACAGGCCTTGATGAAGTTAAGAATGCTCAGGATCTTCATACCTTTATCCATCGCGAAAATCACGAAACCAAAATCTCTTCGAAAGAAGAATATCAGGTGCTCTTCTTAAAGAAAAATCCGAAGATTATCTCGCTCGTCAAAGAATGGAACCCTGCCATTCAACTGATCGGCTTTAAGCTTTTAGTCGACGTTTCTTCTGAAGAGTTGATCCAGGTAGCGCGTGAAAGCCTCGTTAAAAATCATGCCAGCATGATCGTTGCCAATGATCTGACCAAGATTCAAAACGGCCAGCATCAAGCCTATCTAGTGACAGATGATCAGGTCCTAGAAGCTTCTACGAAAACAGAAATCGCAGAGGCTATCCTACGTTATATCAAATAAAAAGGAACATATGACACACATTACTTTAGCGGTTACCGGTAGTATTTCCGCCTATAAGGCTGCTGATATTACCAGCCAACTAACCAAATTGGGATTTGAAGTGAAGGTCCTCATGACTCCTTCAGCCCAAAAATTTATCACCCCTTTAACCTTGCAAGTTCTTTCAAAGAATCAAGTAGGGCTAGATGTTATGATGGAAGACGATCCACAGCGGATCGAGCACATCGACATTGGGAAAGAAACTGACCTCTTTCTTGTCGCGCCAGCCAGTGCCAATACCATTGCTAAATTGGCTATGGGACTGGCAGATAATATGGTCACAAGCACAGCTCTAGCCTTGCCTCAAAGGACTAAAAAATTACTGGCCCCTGCTATGAATACAAAAATGCTAGAACATCCCGCTACCCAACGAAATCTAAAGCTCTTACAAGACTATGGTTACCAGATTATCCAACCTCGTGATGCTGTTCTTGCTTGTGGGGACAAAGGTGCTGGAGCTCTAGCGCCTGTAGAAACTATTGTAGAAACTGTTAAGGAGAATTGTTTATGAGAAAATCATCTTCTATTTCACGAATTGCCATCTTTTTTGCGGTGATGATCACCATTCACTTTGTGACGTCCTTCATTCTGCAATTTGTTCCATCAGGAATTCAACCAACCTTGGTTCATATTCCTGTCGTGATCGCCTCTATCATATACGGTCCACGGATTGGAGCTATCTTAGGACTCCTCATGGGACTCTTTAGCCTCACTATGAATACCCTGGTTATAACACCCGCTAGCTATCTCTTTAGTCCCTTTGTCCCTCACGGGAATCTCTACTCCCTTATCATTGCCATAGTCCCTCGGATTCTCATCGGAGTAACCCCATACTTCGTCTATCGCTGGATTCGCAATCGTACTGGACTTGTGATCGCTGGAATTGTCGGCTCTATGACCAATACTGTTTTCGTTCTAAGTGGGATTTACTTCTTCTTTGGTAACAGTTTTGGAGGGGGAATTCAAAATTTCCTTGGGTTGATTGTGTCTACTAACTCACTCATCGAAGTCATTGCGACAGTACTCATTACCAGTGCAGTCGTTCCATCTCTTGAAAAATTAAAATAACCTTCAAAGCCAAGACCAATTTATCTTGGCTTTTTTTGATGGTGAATTAACCCTATTTTTTTTGAAAAGATTTACAATTATCGCTAGAATTTTCTGAAAAAATTTGCTATAATGTAAGCGATTAAATTATAAGCAAAAAGGAGACGCTTGCATGACCTATCAAGAAAACTACCAAAAATGGCTCGACTTTGCTGAATTACCAGCTTACCTTCGTGAAGAGTTGGTCGCAATGGACGAAAAAACCAAAGAAGATGCCTTCTATACCAACTTAGAGTTTGGTACAGCTGGTATGCGTGGGTTAATCGGTGCTGGTACCAATCGTATTAACATTTATGTTGTTCGCCAAGCTACTGAAGGATTGGCCCAATTGATCGACTCAAAAGGTGAGGAAGCGAAGAAACGCGGAGTTGCGATCGCTTACGATAGCCGTCACTTCTCTCCTGAGTTTGCTTTTGAATCTGCTCAAGTCTTGGCTGCTCATGGGATCAAATCTTATGTATTTGAAAGCCTTCGTCCAACACCTGAATTGTCGTTTGCTGTTCGCCACCTCCACACATTTGCTGGGATCATGGTAACCGCTAGCCACAACCCTGCTCCATTTAACGGATACAAGGTATACGGTGAAGACGGTGGACAAATGCCTCCAGCAGATGCTGATGCATTGACAGATTACATCCGTGCTATCGAAAATCCATTCGCTGTGAAATTGGCTGACCTTGAAGAAAGCAAAGCTAACGGCCTGATTGAAGTTATCGGTGAAAACGTCGACGCTGAATACTTGAAAGAAGTGAAAGGCGTTAACATCAACCAAGACTTGATCAATGAATACGGTCGCGACATGAAGATTGTCTACACTCCACTTCATGGTACTGGTGAAATGTTGGCTCGTCGTGCTCTTGCCCAAGCTGGATTTGAAGCTGTTCAAGTTGTTGAAGCTCAAGCTGTTCCAGATGCTGACTTCTCAACTGTTAAATCTCCAAACCCTGAAAACCAAGCTGCCTTTGCTCTTGCTGAAGAACTTGGTCGCAAAGTAGACGCTGATGTATTGGTTGCAACTGACCCAGATGCTGACCGCCTTGGTGTTGAAATCCGCCAACCAGATGGTTCTTACCTCAACCTTTCTGGTAACCAAATCGGAGCTATCATTGCTAAATACATTCTTGAAGCTCACAAAACAGCTGGTACCCTTCCTGCCAATGCTGCCCTCTGTAAATCAATCGTATCAACTGAGTTGGTGACTAAGATTGCAGAAAGCTACGGCGCAACTATGTTTAACGTCTTGACTGGTTTCAAATTTATCGGTGAAAAAATCCATGAATTTGAAACACAACACAACCACACTTACATGCTTGGTTTCGAAGAAAGCTTCGGTTACCTCATCAAACCATTCGTACGTGACAAAGACGCTATCCAAGCTGTTCTTATCGTTGCTGAAATCGCAGCTTACTACCGCTCACGTGGTATGACTTTGGCAGATGGTATCGAAGAAATCTACAAACAATACGGCTACTTCGCAGAAAAAACAATCTCTGTTACCCTTTCAGGTGTTGACGGAGCTGCTGAAATCAAGAAAATCATGGATAAATTCCGTGGCAATGCTCCTAAACAATTCAACAACACAGACATTGCTAAGACAGAAGACTTCTTGGAACAAACAGCTACTACTGCTGACGGCGTTGAAAAATTGACAACTCCTCCAAGTAACGTGCTTAAATACATCTTGGCTGATGATTCATGGTTTGCCGTTCGTCCTTCAGGTACAGAACCAAAAATCAAATTCTACATCGCTACAGTTGGTGAATCTGAAGCAGATGCTAAAGAAAAAATTGCAAATATCGAAGCAGAAATCAATGCTTTTGTAGGCTAAAACACGAGGCTGGGACAAAAGTCCTAGCCTCTCAATTATTTTTGGATTGTCGAGCAAGACGCAGTGGTTGAGTGGACTCTACTACGCTGATTTTATCAGCTTTTACAGCCCTACTCAACTGTGCGGAGGTGGGACGACGAAATCGAATTCTAACGAATTACCGATTTCTGTCCCACTCTCTCTTTTTTTCGTAGCAAATACCAGCGATTTTATAGAAAATATGGCATACTAGACATAGAAGAAAGCGAGGTAATCTCATGGAACAATTTTTAGAAGATATTAAAGATCTTGAAGTCACAACTGTCGCGTGTGCGCAAGAAGCGATCAATCAAAAAGAAACAGCGACCTTCTTTATCGGACGCAAGACTTGTCCTTACTGCCGGAAGTTCGCTGCTAAATTAGCAACTGTCGTAGCTGAAACAAAAGCTCATATCTATTTTATCAATAGCGAAGAACCAAGTCAGCTAGACGCGTTACAAAGCTTCCGCTCAACCTACAGCATCCCAACTGTCCCAGGATTTTTACATGTCGAATCTGGTGAAGTCACTGTTCGTTGCGACTCATCCATGTCTGAAGAAGAAATCAAAGCATTCGCTCATCTATAAAAAAAATGAGGCTGGGACAAAAGTCCTAGCCTCTCAATTGTCTTTGGATTGTCGAGCAAGACGCAGTGGTTGAGTGGGCTCTACTACGCTGATTTCATCAGCTTTTACAGCCCTACTCAACTGTGCGGAGGTGGGACAACGAAATCGAATTCTAACGAATTACCGATTTCTGTCCCACTCTCATTTTTCGTTTTCCGTAAACGTCGTCCAAATCTTCTGCTGAGGTTTAGCAAAAGGATAGTCCGAAAATTCTTCTGGTGTTAACCAAACAGTCGATTCACTTGCTGGCTGCACTCCTTCTTTTACCAGGCCGAATCGGATCTGAACCTGCCATTTGCGATGCGAAAAGATATGCTGAACGATAGGATACGATCTGTCCTGCCAATCAATGGCCAAGTCATAGTCCTGTTCAAAAGAAATAATTTCTGGGTTACTCTCTGCTTCCCCCTTCCCATCCAATAGAGATAATTGGCCTAGGTTCTCAGATAGGCTATCCACTTCGATCAAGGGGAAATGCCAGAAACCTGACAAGAGTCCTTCTCGCTCATTTTTCTCCAACAAATAGCGGCCTTGACTATCCTTGATAATAAAGGCTGTGAGATAGACAGGTACCGGTTTCTTCTTGGGAGCCTTAATGGGATAACGATCCATGGTCCCATGTTGGTAGGCCGCACTAAATTCCTTAACAGGACTCTCTTCCGGACGTGGATTGACTGGGGACTCAATATCGGAGCCCAAATCCATCAAGGCCTGATTGAAATCACCCGGCTGGGCCGGATCGATCAAGATTTCCATCATGGCTTGAAAAATCTTGCGATTGGTTGGAACTCCGATATCGTAGTCCACCTCAAACAAGCGAGCTAGAACACGCATGACATTGCCATCCACTGCTGGCTCTGGTAATCCAAAGGCAATACTAGCAATGGCACCAGCTGTATAAGGCCCAATTCCCTTGAGTTTAGATATTTCCTCATAACTTGATGGAAACACTCCTCCGTGATTTTCCATTATCTGCTGGGCAGCTTTCTGCATATTGCGGACACGTGAGTAATACCCCAAGCCTTCCCAAGCTTTTAAGAGTTTTTCTTCAGGGGCTTGAGCCAAATCAGCGACCGTCGGAAACCAGTCTAAAAAACGTTCATAATAAGGAATCACCGTATCGACACGTGTCTGCTGGAGCATAATTTCTGAGATCCAAATTTTATAAGGATCCTGGGTCCTTCTCCAGGGAAGATCCCGTTTATGGGCATCATACCAGGCTAATAACTTTTCTCGGAAGGAAGCAATTTTTTCCTCCTCCCACATGGTAATCCCGTAATCTTTTACATCTAACATATTCCTAGTATACCACAGAATGAGTTAGAGTATAGAAATTCTGATTTTATAAAGAAAAAGAGGCTGGGACAAAAGTCCTAGCCTCTCAATTATTTTTGGATTGTCGAGCAAGACGCAGTGGTTGAGTGGGCTCTACTACGCTGATTTCATCAGCTTTTACAGCCCTACTCAACTGTGCGGAGGTGGGACGACGAAATCGAATTCTAACGAATTACCGATTTCTGTCCCACTCTCTAAATGCATT
>ERZ773246.108-NODE-108-length-41881-cov-32.7611_pt1 | contig 41881 bp, 29 predicted proteins | sample MGYA00580519_ERZ773246 | MGnify/ENA primary metagenome ERZ773246 (study PRJEB29015, sample SAMEA2738153) | human oral metagenome | biome: human oral; feature: human-associated habitat; material: saliva | place: China | collected 2246 ...
AGTCACTTGGCGACGCAGAAAACACTCAAATCATTGACACAACTAAATTCGCCTTCGGACGTTACTACAAGTTCGACATCCCAACAACAGTGAAAGCTGATGTTGCGGCTGGTGCAGATATTGAAAATACTGCGGCTCAAGTTGTTAACTACTACAATCCAACTACTAAGAAGGTTGAAACTCCAAACAAACCAACTGAAAAACGTGTAAACAATGTTCCAGTTCCACTTGATCTTAAATTCACGAAATCTCTTGAAGGTCGTCAATTGCAAGATCAAGAATTCACATTCGTTCTTAAGAAAGATGGCAATGTTGTCGAAACAGTGAAGAACGATGAGTCTGGTAAGATTAACTTCAAGACTCTTAAGTTCGGACGTGATGATCTTGGTAAGACATACAATTACACTGTAGAAGAAGTTCGTGGTACTGATAGCACTGTTTCTTACGACCCAATGGTTGCGACTGTGAAAGTTGTGGTATCTCATGATGGTACAGCTAAAGCAATCGTTGCTAACGTAACAGACGCTGCTGATAAAGAATTTAACAATACCGTAACACCTCCAACTGAACCTAAGTTCCAACCAGAGAAGTATGTATTGAATACAGAGAAATACTCTATCACTGATAACAAACTTCTTGATGATGATGCTGAGTTGACTGATAAATATGGTGAAACAAATACTGATCCATATGTTGATAAAACTAACAACAACGAAGCAGAAAACATCAATACCAAGACTGTTAACCGCAAAGAAAAGATCTATTACCAAGTATGGTTGGATACAACTAAATTCTCAGCAACTAACAAAGAAAACGTTCAATCAGTAGGAATCACCGATGACTTTGATGAAACGAAGGTTGATGTTGATGGTTCAGCAATCAAAGCTTATGATTCAGTAACTGGAGCTGATGTTACAGATAAATTCGATATCGCTGTGAACAACGGTGTGATGACTGCAACCCTTAAAGATGGCTTCACTAAGTCACTTGGCGATGCGGACAACACTCAAATTATCGACACAACTAAATTCGAATTCGGACGTTACTACAAGTTTGATATTCCAGCAACTGTTAAGAACGATGTTCCTGGTGGTGCAGACATCGAAAATACTGCGGCTCAAGTAGTTAACTACTACAACCCAGTAAGCAAGACAGTTGAAAAACCAAACAAACCAACTGAAAAACGTGTTAACAACGTTCCAGTTGAAGTAGAATTCAACTTCACTAAACGTTTGGAAGGTCGTGAGCTTAAAGCTAACGAATTCAGCTTCGTTCTTAAAGATTCAACAGGTAAAGTTGTTGAAACAGTAAGCAATGATGCGGCAGGAAACGTTAAGTTCTCAGCTATCGAATTCAAGAAAGAACAAGCAGGCGTTCACAACTACACTGTAGAAGAAGTAGCTGGAACAGACGCAACCGTTACATACGACACCATGAAAGCGAATGTAACAGTAACTGTTTCTCACGATGGAACAGCTAAAGTTCTTGTAGCTACTGTTGGCGAAATCGCTGATAAAGAGTTCAACAACCGTGTAACTCCTCCAGAAGAACCTAAGTTCCAACCAGAGAAATACGTTGTTTCTGAAGAGAAATTCGATATCACAGGTGACAAGCTCGTTGATGATGATAAAGAGTTGGCAGACAAGTACGCAGATACAAATGCGAACCCATATGCGGACGATGCATCAAACAACGAAAAACAAAACTTGAACACTAAGACTGTGAAACGTGGCGACAAGTTGGTTTACCAAGTATGGTTGGATACAACTAAATTCGACGCAGCTAACAAGGACAACATCCAATCAGTAGGAATCTCAGATGACTACGATGAAACTAAGTTGGATCTTGATTCTACTAAGATCAAAGCTTACGATTCAGTAACAGGCGCAGAAGTAACAGATAAATTCGATATCGCTGTGAACAACGGTGTGATTACTGCAACCCTTAAAGCTGGCTTCACTAAGTCACTTGGCGACGCAGAAAACACTCAAATCATTGACACAACTAAATTCGCCTTTGGACGTTACTACAAGTTCGACATCCCAACAACAGTGAAAGCTGATGTGGCAGCTGGTGTAGATATCGAAAATACTGCGGCTCAAGTAGTGAACTACTATAACCCAACAACTAAGAAGGTTGAAAAACCAAGCAAACCAACTGAAAAACGTGTAAACAACGTTCCAGTTGAAGTAGAATTCAACTTCACTAAACGCTTGGAAGGCCGTGAGTTGAAAGCCAACGAATTCAGCTTCGTGCTTAAAGATTCAGAAGGTAAGACTCTTGAAACTGTTAAGAACGATGCCTCAGGTAACGTTAAGTTCTCAGCTATGTCATTCAAGAAGGGTCAAGAAGGCGTACACAACTACACTGTAGAAGAAGTTAAAGGAAGCGACGCAACCGTTACATACGACACAATGAAAGCGAATGTAACAGTTACAGTGAAACACGATGGAACAGCTAAAGTTCTTATCGCGACTGTAGGCGACATTGCGGATAAAGAATTTAACAACCGTGTAACACCTCCAGAAGAACCTAAGTTCCAACCAGAGAAATACGTTGTTTCTGAAGAGAAATTCGATATCACTGGTGACAAGCTCGTTGATGATGATAAAGAATTGGCAGACAAGTACGCAGATACCAATGCGAACCCATATGCGGACGATGCATCAAACAACGAAGCAGAAAACTTGAATACCAAGACGGTTGAACGTGGTTCTAAATTGGTTTACCAAGTATGGTTGGATACAACTAAATTTGATGCAGCTAACAAGAACAACATCCAATCAGTAGGAATCACAGATGACTACGATGAGACTAAAGTTGATGTTGAAGCTACAACTATTAAAGCCTACGACGGTAAGACTGGTGCTGATGTAACAGATAAGTTCGATATCGTTGTGAACAATGGTGTGATTACTGCAACCCTTAAAGCTGGCTTCACTAAGTCACTTGGCGACGCAGACAACACTCAAATCATTGACACAACTAAATTCGAATTCGGACGTTACTACAAGTTTGAGATCCCAGCAACTGTTAAAGCTGATGTTGCAGGTGGAGTAGACATCGAAAATACTGCGGCTCAAGTAGTGAACTACTACAACCCAACTACTAAGAAGGTTGAAAAACCAAGCAAACCAACTGAAAAACGTGTCAACAGCGTACCAGTACAAGTAGAATTCAACTTCACTAAACGTCTAGAAGGACGTGAATTGAAAGCTAACGAATTCAGCTTCGTACTGAAAGATTCAACAGGTAAAGTTGTTGAAACTGTAAGCAACGATAAAGATGGTAACGTTAAGTTCTCTAAACTTGAATTCAAGAAAGAACAAGCAGGAGTTCACAACTTCACAGTTGAAGAAGTGAAAGGTACTGACGGAACTGTTACTTATGATGCGATGAAAGCGAATGTAACAGTCACAGTTAAACACGATGGAACAGCTAAAGTTCTTGTAGCTACTGTAGGAGATATCGCTGATAAAGAGTTCAACAACAAGGTGACTCCACCAGAAACTCCAGAATTCAACCCAGAGAAGTATATCCTGAATGAATCTAAATTCGATATTACAGGTGACAAACTTGTTGACGATGATAAAGAGTTAGCAGACAAGGTAGCGGATACTAATAAAGATCCATATGCCGATAAGGTTGATAACAACGAAGCTCAAAATATCAATACGAAGACACTTAAGAAGGGTGATAAAGTATACTACCAAGTATGGTTGGATACAACTAAGTTGACTGAAGCTCACAATATTCAATCTGTTGGTGTAACAGATAAATATGACAGCGAAAACTTAGACGTCAACGTAGCAGATATTAAAGCATACGACTCTGTAACAGGAGAAGATGTGACAGCTAAATTTGATATCAAGGTTGAAAATGGTGTGATCACTGCAACTTCTAAGACAGACTTGACTAAGTCACTTGGAGATGCAGAAAACACTCCAGTAATCGACACTGCTAAATTGGCATTCGGACGTTACTACAAGTTTGAGATCCCTGCAACTATCAAAGCAACAGCTAAAGATGGTGTAGATATCGAAAACACTGCTTCACAAACTGTTCACCAATACGATCCAACTAAGAAATCTGTTGAAAAACCAGAAAAACCAACAGAAAAACGTGTCGTTAACATCCCAACTAAAGTTGAATTTAACTTCACTAAGAAGCTTGAAGGACGTGAGCTAAAAGAAGGTGAATTTAGCTTCGTACTTAAAGATAAAGATGGAAAAGTTATCGAAACAGTTAAGAACGATGCATCAGGAAACATCAAGTTCTCTGCATTAGAGTTCAAACGTGGAGATGAAGAAACTAAAACTTACACTTACACTGTGGAAGAGGTTAAAGGTACTGAAGCAGGAGTTGAATACGATAAGATGGTAGCTACAGTAACAGTAACAGTTACTAAAGAAGGCAAAGTCTTAACAGCAACTTCTCAATTACCGAAAGATACTGAGTTCAATAACAAGGTAATTCCACCGAAACCACCAGTAACACCACCAACACCACCGGTAACACCACCAACACCACCGGTAACACCACCAACACCACCGGTGACACCACCAACACCACCGGTAACACCACCAACACCACCGGTAACACCACCAACACCACCGGTGACACCACCAACACCACCGGTAACACCGCCAGCACCAGAACTTCCTTCTACTGGTGAAGAACAATCAGCTTCTGCTGCATTGTTAGGCGCTGCTCTTGGTTTGGTAGGACTTGCTGGTCTTGCAAGACGCAAGAAAAACGAAGACTAAACAAGTGGTAGACACTAACGATTCCCGCTAGGATCGTAAATGGTTTAGTTTTCCACAAGGAGGTCTCGCTCTAAGGAGTGGGGCCTTTTTGTTATTTCTTGAAAGCATTGAAATCACGTCTTGCAATATGATACAATAGAGGATATTTACAATAGTTAGGACAAAGATATGCTTATTTCGATTATTTCACAAGGCTTGATCTGGGCTATTTTGGGATTGGGGATTTTTATGACCTTTCGTATCTTGGATTTCCCAGATATGACTACAGAGGGCTCTTTCCCATTAGGGGGAGCCGTTGCGGTAACTCTGATCACCAAAGGGGTTCATCCTTTGCTAGCCACCCTAGCCGCCGTTGGTGCGGGTTGTTTGGCTGGATTAGCAACAGGTCTTCTTTATACCAAAGGGAAGATTCCGACGCTCTTATCGGGGATTTTGGTGATGACTTCCTGTAACTCAGTCATTCTCTTTGTGATGCAACGGGCCAACCTGGGTTTGCTTGGCTACTCAAAAATCCAAGATATGATTCCTATCGCCAGTGGTGTGAACGAGATTATCATTGGGATCATCTTTGTGACTCTGGTGATTGCTGCTATGCTCTTCTTTTTAGATACCAAACTGGGGCAGGCCTATATTGCGACAGGGGACAATCCTGAGATGGCTAAAAGCTTTGGGATCCATACCAGTCGGATGGAGTTGATGGGGCTAGTGGTTTCCAATGGGATTATTGCCTTGTCAGGTGCCTTGATGGCCCAGCAAGAAGGCTATGCAGATGCTTCTCGAGGGATAGGGGTTATCGTCGTTGGCTTGGCTAGCTTGATTATCGGAGAGGTTCTTTTTTCAAAACTGACCTTAGCAGAACGTTTACTCAGTATCGTTATTGGATCGATCATTTATCAATTCTTGATTTGGGCTGTGATTGCTATTGGGGTCAATACTAGCTACATCCGTATCTTTAGTGCTATCATCTTGGCGATCTGTCTCATGATTCCAACCTTTAAAGAGAAACTGCTGAAAGGAGTCAAACTCAGCAAATGACCGCAATTGTAGAATTAAAAAATGCCACTATCGTGGTGAATAATGGCTTGAATGAAGAAAAAGTCATTTTGGATAATGTCTCTTTGGAGATTCATGAGCATGACTTTATCACTATTCTTGGGGGCAATGGTGCTGGGAAATCAACCCTCTTCAACACCTTGGCTGGGACCCTTCCTCTGACCAGTGGTCAAGTCTTGATCAAGGGAGAGGATGTGACTCACTATGGTCCAGAAAAACGGGCCAAATACCTATCTCGTGTCTTCCAAGATCCAAAGATGGGGACAGCCCCTCGAATGACAGTGTCCGAGAATCTCCTGATTGCAAAATTCCGAGGAGAAAAGCGGGGCTTGGTTCCTCGTCGTCTTGCCCAGTACAAAGACGAATTTAAAGAAGTTTTGAGCCAGATTGGCAATGGTTTAGAGAAGCATGTTGATACGGCGGTAGAATTCTTATCTGGTGGACAACGTCAGGCTTTGAGCCTGTTGATGGCTACCTTGAAGCGTCCTGAACTCTTGCTCTTGGATGAGCATACAGCTGCTCTCGATCCCAAGACGAGTCAGGCCTTGATGGAGCTGACGGATCGATTTGTCAAATCGGATCGACTGACTGCCTTGATGATTACCCACCATATGGAAGATGCGCTCAAGTACGGGAATCGCTTGATTGTCATGAAGGATGGAAAGATTATCCAGGACTTGAACCAAGAGGAAAAGGCTAAGATGGACCTGTCTGATTACTACCGTTTCTTTGAATAAATTTAGAAACTAGTTTCAGCGTGTAATCGCTTGCAATACCAATATTAAAGGAGTATACTATAGGTGAAGATAAGGGAGAAGGGGTTGATACCAATGCCTTATAGATTCATACATTAGGTTACTTCGTTATAGGTTTGCCTCGCTGACACTTGATTGTGCTTTTTATAAAAAAGCCAGAACGTCGGAAATGTTGAATCGGTTGAGCCGTCAAGTAAGTCTGCTTAACTTACTAAATGACATTGAAATACGTGGAAATAGTAGTGGAAGCTTTAGATGGTTTTCGAACTTCGGTATGCTCAACTGAGTACTTTGTAACAAAACTGAAAGAGAAATTGCAAAGAAAACCTCTGGTATGTGAAAACGTACCATAAAAAGAAATGAAAATCATAACTGTTGTTTTCGTTAGCCTGAATGGTTAATCGCCTCTTGTCAGTGAAGCAGACCAGACCTCTAGTCCCGTAAGACTGGAGGTCTTTTTATCTGTCGTGGTGGAAAGTCGAGGTGAGGTCAGTGGGATTGCCATATGCACATGAATATAGCTGTCGAGATCACTTTAAAGAAAGAGCAATGGAACGATTTGGGGTCGATGAAGAGCAGTTGAGACGTTGGGTCAATCAACACGTGCCCTCGCTTCATCATTTTGACAGCAGTTTTGATCAACGGCCCGATACGGAAGCCTATGTAGCAGAGGACGGTGTCGTCTTTGTGTGTGATCTGAAGAATCGGGAATTTATTACTTGCTTCCAAGCGGTCAATTTGACGGTGGATGAAGAACAGAAGGAAGTCTGTCAAGACATTCATCGTGAGAATGTGCTCGCTTATAAGCATAGCCAAAGCAAGCTCCTGAATCGCTACCGGTTGAAAGAAGCCAAAGAATTGCTGGCCAATATTGATGAGCATGTTGATCGGTTTTATAGCTTGTCTCAAACCCTTAAGAAGGGGGCGCTCAGCGATCGGAATTACCACCACCTAGAAGAACTGTTAAATGAATTTCATGTCATCAAGGCGGCGATACGGGTGATTGAGAATAAGAAAAATGACTATCATACGGACTAGGGTCTCTTTTTGACAAAGTTGACAATCTAGGCTATCGTCTTTGGTCTTAATAAAGGGTCCTCCATCAGATGGTGGAGGGCTTTTGTTTGGTCTGACTTTTGAAAAAATCGTGAAAAAATAGTATAATGTTCTAGATATGCAAGAAAATTGCAAAACTGTAATTCGACTTGGTGAGCCAAGGACCGTAAGTATGAACCATCACATAAAGGAGAAAACATGAGTAACATTAAGTTGATTACTTTAGGTGGAGTCCGTGAAAACGGGAAAAACCTCTACATAGCTGAAGTAAATGACTCTATTTTTGTTTTGGATGCTGGTCTCAAGTATCCAGAAAATGAGCAACTAGGGGTCGATGTCGTTATTCCCAACATGGACTACCTCTTTGAGAATAGCGATCGTATCGCAGGAGTCTTTTTAACGCACGGGCATGCGGATGCCATCGGAGCCCTTCCTTATCTTTTAGCGGAGGCTAAAGTTCCTGTATTTGGGTCAGAGTTGACCATCGAGTTGGCCAAGCTCTTTGTCAAGAGCAATGACAGTGTCAAGAAGTTCAATGACTTCCATGTGATCGATGCCAATTCAGAAATTGATTTTGGAGGAACCGTTGTTTCCTTCTTCCAGACCACCCACTCCATTCCAGAAAGTTTAGGAATTGTCATCAAGACTCCTGAGGGAAATATCGTCTATACAGGAGACTTCAAGTTTGACCAAACAGCTAGTGAGTCTTATGCGACAGATTTTGGTCGTTTAGCAGAGATTGGTCGTGAAGGGGTGTTGGCGCTCCTGAGTGATTCTGCCAATGCAGATAGCAAGATTCAAGTTGCTAGTGAGCAAGAAGTTGGAGATGAAATCCTGGATACCATTGGGGACTGGGATGGCCGTGTCATTGTTGCTGCTGTTGCTAGTAACCTATCACGGATCCAGCAGGTCTTTGACGCAGCTGCAGAGACAGGGCGTCGGGTTGTTTTGACTGGATTTGACGTAGAAAATATCGTCCGGACAGGGATTCGTTTAAATAAGCTTTCTTTGGCCAACGAAAAATTGTTGATCAAGCCAAAAGAAATGTCTCGTTTTGAGGATCATGAATTGATTATTCTTGAAACTGGACGTATGGGTGAGCCGATCAACGGACTTCGTAAGATGTCCATTGGCCGTCACCGTTATGTCGAAATCAAGGATGGTGACTTGGTCTATATCGTAACGACTCCATCTATCGCCAAAGAAGCGGTTATGGCACGTGTAGAAAACATGGTCTACCAAGCAGGCGGAGTAGTGAAACAAATTACTCAAAGCTTGCGTGTATCAGGACATGGAAATGCGCGTGATTTGCAGTTGATGATCAACCTCCTTCGTCCGAACTATCTGTTCCCAATACAAGGGGAATACCGCGAATTGGATGCCCACGCACGGCTTGCTATGGAAGTGGGGATTTTGCCTGAAAACATCTTCATTCCGAAGAAAGGCACCATCATGGAATATGACAATGGTGACTTCGTTCCTGCTGGCAGTGTCTCTGCTGGAGATGTCCTCATTGATGGGAATGCCATTGGAGATGTTGGGAATGTCGTTCTCCGTGACCGGAAAGTCCTTTCAGAAGATGGGATCTTTATTGTGGCTATAACAGTTAACCGTCGTGAGAAACGCATTATCTCGAAGGCAAAAGTTCACACCCGTGGCTTTATCTATGTGAAGAAGAGTCGCGATATCTTGCGCGAAAGTGCAGAGATTGTCAACCAAAGTGTGGAAGAATACTTAGCTCAGGACAGCTTCGACTGGGGTGAGCTCAAGGGTGCTGTTCGTGATAGTTTGGCTAAGTACCTCTTTGACCAGACCAAACGTCGACCAGCTATCTTGCCAGTAATCATGGAAGTACGCTAGGATGAACATAAGAGGAAAAGTCGATCGTCGGCTTTTTCTTGTCAAGGAAGAAAGAAATGGTGAGGAAAGATAGATGGCAGTAATGCAGATTGAATACTATTCAGAAGCGCTCGCAATGGAGTGGGGGATCAACGTCCTCTATCCAGATGCGTCTCGAGTGAAAAATCCGGATGATCAAGATATCCCGGTCCTCTATCTCCTTCATGGGATGAATGGTAATCAGTACTCCTGGTTGAAACGGACCAATGTAGAACGGATTCTACGTTCGACCAATTTGATTGTCGTCTTGCCTAATACCAATAATGGTTGGTACACGGATACTCAGTATGGTTATCCCTACTACACAGCCATTGCAGAGGAACTGCCTAAGACCTTGGCACGCTTCTTCCCCAATATGACCAAGAAACGAGAGAAGACCTTTATCGCTGGTCTATCGATGGGGGGCTATGGATCTTTCAAACTGGCCCTTCAAACCAATCGCTTCTCGCATGCTGCTAGCTTTTCTGGTGCTCTTAGCTTTGAGGGGCGTCAACTGGCAGACACCGACCTTGGAAGTGCAGCTTACTGGAAAGGGGTCTTTGGAGAGCTAGAAGATTGGACGACGAGTCCTTACTCCTTGGAAAGTATTGCGGACAAGTATTCAGATAAAAAGACGGTCTTATGGGCTTGGTGTGGAGAGCAAGATGCTCTGTATGAGGCCAACAATACAGCTGTGGATCATCTGAAGGACCTCGGATTTGATATCACCTATAGCCATGGGCCAGGAAAACATGAATGGTTTTATTGGGAGCGGGAGTTGGAGCATTTCTTAGCAACCCTGCCGATCGATTTTGAACTAGAAGAACGACTCGATTAGGAAGCTACTCCTTCGGAGATATGCTATAATAGAGTGAAAAGTGCCTGGGCCAGTTAGATGAGAAGCCCAGAATCAATGAACAATTAGGAGAAATATACGTGACTAAAGATATTCGTGTGCGTTATGCACCAAGTCCAACTGGACTACTACACATCGGTAATGCCCGTACTGCATTGTTTAACTACTTATATGCGCGCCACCATGGTGGAACCTTTATCATCCGTATTGAAGATACGGACCGCAAGCGACATGTGGAAGACGGCGAACGTTCCCAACTTGAAAACCTTCGTTGGTTGGGCATGGACTGGGATGAAAGTCCTGAGACGAATGAGAACTACCGCCAGTCTGAGCGTTTGGAACTCTATCAAAAATACATTGACCAACTCTTGGCTGAAGGAAAAGCCTACAAATCTTACGTTACAGAAGAAGAATTAGCAGCGGAACGTGAACGCCAAGAAGCTGCTGGTGAAACACCTCGTTACATCAACGAATACCTTGGTATGAGCGAAGAAGAAAAAGCAGCTTATATCGCTGAACGTGAAGCGGCGGGTATTGTTCCTACAGTTCGTTTAGCTGTTAATGAGTCTGGTATTTACAAGTGGCATGACATGGTCAAAGGTGATATCGAGTTTGAAGGCGGCAATATCGGTGGGGACTGGGTTATCCAAAAGAAAGATGGTTACCCAACCTACAACTTTGCCGTTGTCATCGATGACCACGATATGCAAATCTCTCATGTCATTCGTGGAGATGACCACATTGCCAATACACCAAAACAACTCATGGTTTATGAAGCACTTGGTTGGGAAGCACCAGAATTTGGTCACATGACCTTGATCATCAACTCTGAAACTGGTAAGAAGTTATCTAAACGTGATACTAACACCCTTCAATTTATCGAAGATTACCGTAAGAAAGGGTACCTTCCAGAAGCAGTCTTTAACTTCATCGCCCTTCTTGGCTGGAATCCTGGTGGGGAAGATGAAATCTTCTCTCGTCAAGAACTCATTAACCTCTTTGATGAAAACCGTCTCAGCAAGTCTCCAGCAGCCTTCGACCAGAAGAAAATGGACTGGATGAGCAATGAGTACATTAAGAATGCGGATCTTGAGACTATCTTTGAAATGGCAAAACCATTCCTTGAAGAAGCAGGACGTTTGACAGACAAGGCTGAGAAATTAGTAGAACTCTACAAACCACAAATGAAGTCAGTGGACGAAATCGTTCCATTGACAGACCTTTTCTTCTCAGACTTCCCAGAATTGACAGAAGCTGAGCGAGAAGTCATGGCTGGTGAAACGGTTCCGACTGTACTTGAAGCCTTCAAAGCAAAACTCGAAGCCATGTCAGACGATGAGTTTGTGGTAGAAAATATCTTCCCACAAATCAAAGCGGTCCAAAAGGAAACTGGTATCAAAGGGAAAAATCTCTTCATGCCAATCCGTATCGCTGTTTCAGGTGAAATGCATGGTCCAGAATTGCCAGATACCATTTACTTGCTTGGACGTGAAAAATCCATCCAACACATTGAGAAAATGTTGGCAGAAATTTCTAAATAGGAATCAGCTTTCGAAAACATGCTGTTCATTTCTAAAAAGTCATCGATTCGATGGCTTTTTTGCTGAGTTAGAGCATAGATATAGCCAAAATGATTGAAAATAGGATTCAATCATGTATAATCAAGAGAGAATAATTTTTGAGGAGAGAGGGGCATTCTTACCTTGCTAAAAAAAACATGGAATAGAGTGACGAGATTTAAATTAATAAAATCGGGGAAACATTGGATTCGAGTAGCCTGTTTGAATGCTTCTTTTTTACGACCTAAAAAAGAAAGAGATGTTTCCAATCATTCTAGTATGGATGCTCCAAGCTCTATAGCCTTAAAAGGCTTGATTGCTACTGGATCCATTATAGGTGCGACGTCAATCGTGCATCAAGCAACTGCTGATGAACTAGCAGATCCAACTATACAGTCAGAAGTAGCTTCAGAAGTGGGAGTGGTTGGTAAAGATAGCTTGGTGTTAGGCAGTGTGGAACAGTCGTCAATGACAAGTCTGTCTACGAGCGAGTGGTCTTCATCAGACTTACAGAGTGGGTCTCTTTCTACTACTTTGTTCATGAAGCATTCTGAAGCACTCTCTACTTCAATGACGGAAGTTAGCGTCCTTTCAAATGGGGTTCAAGAGGCTGTAACCGTCTCAGATCCTGCTAGGGACAAACAGCTTCAAAGTATAGCTCGGGACCTTTATTCCTATATAGAGCAAGCGAAAGAATTGAAAGGTGGAGAAGGAGTTGTGTTGGAAGCGGAAGAGGCTCTGGAGGCGATCCGTAACCAATTAGCCAATCCGGATCAAGATGGAGAGGCGACTCTTCTTCAGGCCAAGTCTGCTCGGAATCGCTTGGTCAATGCTGTGTTAAGAGAGCAATCAGGGAAGAGAGATCCGCGTACAGGTAGTGCCTTAGAAGCGGACAGTGCCTTTCGTACTCCTTTTGTCATGAGCGGTCCGGCAAATAATCATCTCATTACAGCTTATAATTCAGATCCAATTAGGTTGCAATACATTGTGAGAGAGCAGAATGGTGGCGTCATTCTCACTTATATGGGCTATGCTCCCAATAGTGAACGGGTTGAGGGGGTTCTCGTTCCCAATGCAACCTTGAAATCGCCTTTTGCTCCCATGTTGATTGAAGGGAAAGTAGGAGGTACAGAGGTTGTCGAACCTGGGAAGACTTATACAATCACGGTTCGTTTTACCAATGCTAGAAATCAGTTCCTCGACCGTTCTTTCCGCATTAAAGTGTTACCTCAAAATGATGGTATCCGAAATCCAATTGCTCCAGTGACTTCTAATACTCAAGTGACTGATTTGACCAATCTGACAGAGTCTGAAAAAGCGCAGATTTGGGAAAAATTCAAGGCAGGAAATCCACGTCTACTGGCGTCTAAGGATTTTAAGAGCTATTCAGTCTCTGCAACTGGAGACATTACGGTTGTCTTTAAGGATGATACGTCCAATACTGTAAAGGTGCCTTTGACAGAGGATCCTCGAACGCAGTCGCTCTCGGTGAGTTATTCACTGAGCGTATCTGAAGTGCAAAGTACTTCTCAAATGCGGTCACAATCGGCCAAGTTATCAGAGTCTTTGTCTGAGAACTATTCAGAATCGGAGAGTGCATCAACATCAATCGTTGTTTCTCAAAGCACCTCGCTCTCTACAAGTCTCTCGGTATCACAAGCGGCATCTCAATCTTTGAGTATTCTAGAATCAGAGAGACTTTCAGAATCTGCATTAGCTTCAGAAAGTGAGTCTACATCAGTCAGTGTGGTGCTTTCAGAGAGTCAGTCAAAATCTGTAAGTGGATCAGAATCGTTGAGTACCTCTGTATCAGCCAGTGCTTCTCTTTCGACTTCTAAGTTAGCGTCGATCAGTCAGTCAGCGTCGATAAGTGTTTCAGAATCAGTCTCAGAATCGTTAAGTGCTTCTCTTTTGACTTCTAAGTCAGAGTCGGTCAGTCAGTCAGCGTCGGCAAGTATCTCAGCATCAGTCTCAGACTCGTTGAGCACTTCGGTTTCTGCCAGTGAGTCAGTTTCGACTTCTGAGTCAGCGTCGATCAGCCAGTCTGCCTCGGCAAGTGTCTCAGAGTCAGTCTCCGAATCCTTGAGTACCTCGGTTTCCTCCAGTGAGTCGGTTTCGACCTCTAAGTCAGCGTCGCTCAGTCAGTCGGTATCGGCAAGTGTCTCAGAGTCAGTCTCAGGATCGTTAAGCACTTCGGTTTCCTCCAGTGAGTCATTTTCGACCTCTGAGTCAGCGTCAGTCAGTCAGTCGGCATCGGCAAGTATTTCGGAGTCGGTTTCAGACTCGTTGAGCACTTCGGTTTCCTCCAGTGAGTCAGTTTCGACCTCTGAGTCAGCGTCGATCAGTCAGTCTGCCTCGGCAAGTATTTCGGAGTCGGTTTCAGACTCGTTGAGTACTTCGGTTTCCTCCAGTGAGTCAGTTTCGACCTCTAAGTCAGAGTCGGTCAGTCAGTCTGTATCGGCAAGTGTTTCGGAGTCGGTTTCAGACTCGTTGAGCACTTCGGTTTCCTCCAGTGAGTCAGTTTCGACCTCTCAATCAGAGTTGTTCAGCCAGTCGGTATCATTAAGTATCTCCGAATCAGTTTCAGGATCGTTGAGCACTTCGGTTTCCACAAGTGAGTCAGTTTCGACCTCTGAGTCAGAATCAGTTAGCCAGTCTGCATCGTTAAGTATCTCCGAATCAATTTCAGACTCTTTAAGTACCTCTGTTTCCACAAGTGAGTCTGTTTTGACCTCTGATTCAGAGTCAGTCAGCCAGTCTATATCCGCAAGTAGTTCCGATTCAGTCTCAGGCTCTTTGAGTACCTCTGCTTCCACAAGTGATTCTATCTCGACTTCTCAATCTGAGTCAATCAGTCAGTCGGTATCGGCAAGTAGCTCAGAATCATTCTCCGACTCCTTGAGTGCTTCGGTTTCGGCAAGTGAGTCAGCTTCGACCTCAGAATCCGAGTCGATCAGTCAGTCGTTGTCAGCAAGTAGCTCAAAATCAATTTCAGAATCGGAGAGTGCTTCAGTTTCCGAAAGCGAGTCAGGGTCGTTAAGTCAGTCAGTATCGGCAAGTGTTTCCGAATCAGCCTCAGACTCGTTGAGTACTTTGGTTTCTACAAGCAATTCTATTTCGACCTCTGAGTCGGAGTCGATCAGCCAGTCTGCGTCGGCAAGTGTCTCAGAAATAGTCTCGTACTCGTTGAGTACCTCTGTTTCCACAAGTGAGTCAGCTTCGACCTCAGAATCCGAGTCGATCAGTCAGTCAGTATCGGCAAGTGTTTCCGACTCAGTCTCGGACTCGTTAAGCACCTCGGTTTCCGCAAGTGAGTCTCTTTCTACCTCAGAATCCGAGTCAGTAAGCCAGTCTGCATCGGCAAGTATCTTAGAATCCCTTTCAGACTCTCAAAGTGTTTCAGCTTCTCAAGTTGTCTTTGATAGTCAATTGCATAGTAGTTCTGAATCAGAATCCATTTCTTTGAGTACCTTTGATTCTACAAGAGAGTCGGTTTCAACTTCCCAGTTCGAGTCGACAAGCCAGCTGACATCAGCCATGTTATCAGAGTCAGTCTCTAAATTCATGAGTACCTCAATTTTCGCCAGTGAATCTATGTCGGCTTCTCAATCCGAGTTTGTAAGGAGTTCAGAATCTATCTCGAGTTCTTCGAGTCAATCTGCTCTATCAAGCGAGTCCGTTTCGACACCGGAGTCTAGGTCTAACAGTCAGTCTGATTCACTCAGTCTAACCGAGTCGTCATCAGAATCCTTGAGTGGTTCTATCTCAAGAAGTGAAACCCTTTCAGAGTCCTCATTTAACTCGCATAGACAATCAGAGTCAATCAGTCATTCTCAGTCCGTTTCAATGCTAGATTCAGCAAGTGAAGCTCATTCTGGTGGGACTTCGGGAGTGCTCATTCAGTCCCTATCCTCTTCTACTCCAGTGATCCTATCCAATAAAGAAAGCTCATCGAAAACCGTTCTTCCAGCAACTGGTGAAAAGAAATCTACAGCATCAACCTTATTTGCTACTCTTGCATCTTTCATTGGACTAACTCTATTGGGACGTCGTAAAAAAGAAGAGGAAGAATAACGGCATTTCTTTATAGGAAAATATCCGTCTAGTATTCAAAGTGTCTGCAAAAGAATCTCATTTTGAGGTTCTTTTTTTCTATTTTACCCTAGTAGATTTCACGGATTTTAGTAAAAGAAAACAGAATTACTTTTGGGAAGGAAATTTTTTGAAAATTGAATGGTTATCTACCTCAAATTACTTGAATATGTATAGTAATGATGTATAATATTAATGACTATAATGTTTAGGGGATATTCATGTTATTTAAACGTTTGAATGGAAAAGTTAGGGAGCTGGATCGAACGACTCGTTTCAAGTTAATCAAGTCTGGGAAGCATTGGGTTCGATCTGAAAATTCTACCTTAGGTTTATTTAAAATTGTTCGTGGAGAAGTAAAAACAACAGTCGTAACGAAGTCAGATAAGGAGCGGGATGGGATCCGTTCTACAAGTCAATTCGTACTGAAAGGCTTATTGGCGACAGGAGCAACTGTTGGTGCCACCGCTATTATCAATACGGCTTATGCGGATGAAGCAGGTGTTGATGTAGCTACAACTTCTGAATTACAGAAAGAAACCTTAGCAGAAGCGAATAGCTTGGTGATTGGTTCTGTATCTGATGCTAGATCAATGTCAGAAGAAAGTCTAGAATCGACAAGTTCTTCTGCCTCTTTAGGCGAGCAAACATCTGAGAGTCTTTCTGTGTCTCAGAGTGAATCTACTTCAGAAACATTGACGACATCAGAGTCAAACGAGGAAACGACCGAAACGGTTCTAGGAGCAACGGATAAGGCTATCCTGGAACAGAATATGTCAGAGGCTACCTTATTGACCCAGATGGCTGAAAATCATGCCTCAAACCTTGCAGATGCGGATCAGAAAACAGCTCTCTCAGTTGCGATTGCTAAGGTACAAACAGAATTGTCAACTGGTACTCAGTTGCTTCATGAACATGTGGCGATGCAAGCCTATGTGGATCAACGTCAACGGTTAAATAAGTCTGTTGATGAAATGATGCTTGTACTGAAAGCGACAGGTTTTGTGGGGAATAGCAGTGTAAACGGCAAACCTGCTATTGCAGCTCAGTTGGCACCGATTTATGAAATCGTAACAGACTCTAAAGAGTTGTCCAATATCACTCCTAATTTGGATGATCGAAACGGGGCTAGCATAGAAGACGTTGCTTTGAAATATGAAGATATAGAAAAGGATCCGAATTTAGATAAATCGGTAATAAATCTCGATCCTGTGACTCTTAAGTCTCTGTCTGAGAAACATGATGTGACGCGCTATACCTTTGCTATTTGGGATTTCGTTAATCGAGTGAAGCCGGACCCTCTGGATTATTATGCAACCTTATCCGTCGACCGTAGCTCGATTGGTTCAACTACTCCTAAAGGTCTCGATGTATACTTCCGTCTGGTTAAAAAATCTAGTGGTGCGGAGGTTTTTGCTCAAACAGTTAAAGCAAATAGTGTGGTTGAATTTGATTTACCAAAGGAATTAACAGGTTCAGATACAAACCGCCAATATAGGGTTTCTTACTCAATTTATGATGATGGGAAACCTGGAGTTATACGGATGCAAAGTGTGGATTACCAGACTCCTAAGTTTATGATCCATCAGCTTTATGATGTGGTAGAACCTAAGAATGTAGGTATTTATGCACCATCGACCGTAGCATCAATTGTCCCATCACGAAGTGCTGAACACGTCACTTATTACAAGCTCGTTGACGACAAGGGAGAATTCCGGCAAGGAGCTTACGTTCCGAATGGTAGGGAAACTGTTTTGGCCTCTTATGCCCAGGTTGGTATTGAAGGTCAGGAGTACACAGCTTCAGCTGCTCGACAATTGGACGGATTTGTGCAAGTTCCACTGGTAGACTATCATCAGAATAAGATGTCTGGTGTCTTTGATCTTAGTGAAGTCGGGAAACAGACTGTCGAAACCTATCGAGGAGGGGCAAGAGACCACTATATTAAGCTTGTCCGAGAAGTAACGAGTCCAAATGGTGATTATACCTTAAAATACTATGTCTTGGATCCTTCTAAACTATGGAATTACCGCAAAGGAGATAACGGTACAGTATTTGATCTTGCAAATTATACCTTAGTGTATGAAAAGGCCTTTAGAAACGATCATTGGAATGAAACCTTTGAACATCTTGAGACGCGAGAGGTAAAAAGCAAGAAAGAAGATTATTCTCTTACAGTTACTCCTGATTTTTCAGATGGAAAAAACTTTAAGTTAAAAATCTCAGGTTGGTTCTCCTTGACAGAGAAGGTAAGCTATACGGATGAAAAAACGGGTAAGGAATATTCTTTTCGTAAACCATATACTTCCGCTCCAGAAAAGCAGGCACAGCTGAGTGGTAGCCATATTGTGGGTGATGATGCATCACTGCAAGGCGCTGACGGATTTTCTAAGTTTTATCATACAGTTTCGACCGGGGTGAGTTACTCGCCATCGAAGAGTGTGAATTACTATTACCGAAGAATGACTCCTTCTGAATTGCGATCTCAATCACTCAGTTATTCAGCTTCTCATTCGATGTCAGCACAAGATAGTCTTTCCTACTCAGAAAGCAGCTCACAAGTAGTTGCTTCAGAGTCTCAATCTCTATCTGCAGCTGTTTCTCTGTCGGCTCGTCAATCAACCTCCTTATCTGAGTCGGTGTCAAGTAGTGACTCAGTATCAGATAGTCTATCCATTTCACAGGTACTTGAATCTCAATCGCTATCTTCTTCTCGGTTTGATTTGCAGAATGATTCAGAGGTCTCTGCCTCAGCATCGGTAAGTAGCTCCTTGTCAGCCTCAGAGAAGTTAGTTTCTGAATCAGAGAGTGGATCGTTGTCTGTATCAGAATCGATTTCTTCAGCATCAACAAGTGCTTCGGTATCGGCATCAGAGAAGTTAGTTTCTGAATCAGAGAGCGGATCGCTGTCTGTATCGGAGTCGATCTCTTCAGCATCGACAAGCGCTTCGGTATCAGCCTCAGAGGCAACCGTTTCGGAATCAGTAAGCAGCTCTCTATCAACTTCAGAGAAGTCCGCTTCTGAATCATTAAGTGGATCTGTGTCTGTATCAGAGTCGATCTCTTCAGCATCAACAAGTGCTTCGGTATCGGAATCGGTAAGTAGCTCTTTATCAGCTTCAGAGAAGTCCGCTTCTGAATCAGTGAGTGGATCCAGGTCTGTATCGGAGTCGATCTCTTCAGCATCGATAAGCGCTTCGGTATCAGCATCAGAGGTAGCCATCTCGGAATCATTAAGTAGCTCTTTATCAGCTTCAGAGAAATTCGCTTCTGAATCAGAGAGTGGATCGCTGTCTGTATCGGAGTCAATCACTTCAGCGTCATCAAGTAGCTCTCTATCAGCTTCAGAGAAAACCACTTCTGAGTCATTAAGTAGTTCCCTGTCTGTGTCAGAGTCAATTACTTCAGCATCGACAAGTGCTTCGGTATCAGCCTCAGAGGCAACCGTTTCGGAATCAGTAAGCAGCTCTCTATCAACTTCAGAGAAAACCGCTTCTGAGTCATTAAGTAGTTCCCTGTCTGTGTCAGAATCGATTGCATCAGTCTCAACAAGTACTTCAGAATCTGTAGCTCAAATGGAATCTTCTGAACTTCAATCAGCCTCAGTTTCTGAGTTGACTTCGAAATCAACCAGCGTTTCCGTTTCAGCATCAACAAATGCGTCGATTTCAGCAAGTGCATCTGATTCAGTCTTGAATTCCGAGTCTGTTTCAATCAGTACATCAGAATCAACCTCACGCAAGCAAGCATCTAAGTTGGCGTCGGCTTCAGCCTCAGAGTCAGTCTCAACAAGTACATCAGCATCTGTAGCTCAAATGGAATCTTCTGAACTACAATCAGCCTCAGTTTCTGAGTTGACTTCGAAATCAACCAGCGTTTCCGTTTCAGCATCAACAAGTGCGTCCGAATCTGAATTGAATTCTAAGTCTATTTCAATCAGTGTATCTGAATCTGATTCAATCAAGCAAACTTCTGAGTTAGAGTCAACATCAACATCTGATTCAGTGTTCACTAGTGAGTCTGTATCGGAATCGATTGCATCAGTTTCAACCAGTACATCAGAATCAACATCACGCAAACAAGCTTCAGAGTTTGAATCTGTTTCAGCCTCTGATTCAGTTTCAACCAGTACATCAGCATCTGTAGCTCAAATGGAATCTTCTGAACTACAATCAGCCTCAGTCTCTGAGTTGACTTCGGAATCAACCAGTGTTTCCGTTTCAGCATCAACCAGTGTGTCAGAAGCAAGTGCGTCAATTTCAGCAAGTGCCTCAGAATCAGTCTTGAGTTCAGAGTCTGTTTCAATCAGTAGCTCTGAATCAACTTCACGCAAGCAAGCATCTGAGTTGGCGTCAGCTTCGGCATCTGCTTCAGTGTCCACTATTGAGTCATTATCAGTAAGTAGCTCCGAGTCTGTTTTGAATTCTACATCAGTTTCAGCAAGCGCATCCGAATCAATCTTGAGTTCAGAATCTGTTTCGACCAGTACCTCTGAATCCACTTCACGCACGCAAGCCTCTGAATTGGCTTCGGCATCAACCAGCGTTTCAGTTTCTGCTTCGACAAGTGCGTCCGAATCTGAATTGAATTCTAAGTCTATTTCAATCAGTGTATCTGAATCTGATTTAAGCAAGCAAACTTCTGAGTTAGAGTCAACATCAACATCTGCTTCAGTGTCCACTAGTGAGTCTGTATCGGAATCGATTGCATCAGTCTCAACAAGTACTTCAGCATCTGTAGCTCAAATGGAATCTTCTGAACTACAATCAGCCTCAGTCTCTGAATTGCTTTCTGAATCCATTAGCGTGTCAACTTCTGTATCGACAAGTGCGTCAGAAGCAAGTGAATCAATTTCAGTAAGCGCATCTGAATCTGCCCTAGATTCTGCATCTGTATCTGAGTTGACCTCGGAATCAACCAGTGTTTCCGTTTCAGCATCAACAAGTGTATCCGAAGCTAGTACGTCGATTTCAGCAAGTACCTCTGAATCAACCTCAAGCAAACAAAGCTCAGAATTGGAATCTATTTCAGCCTCAGAGTCAGCCTCAACAAGTAGCTCTGAATTTGTCTTGAATTCTACATCAGTTTCAGCAAGCGTCTCAGAATCTACCTCAAGTAAGCAAACATCAGAGTTGACTTCGAAATCACTAAGCGATTCTGTTTCAGCGTCAACAAGTGCTTCAGAATCTAGAGAGTCAGTTTCAGCAAGTATATCTGAATCAGTCTTGAGTTCAGCATCGGTTTCAGCAAGTGCCTCCGAGTCAGTCTCAACTAGCACTTCAGCATCAGTAGCTCAAATGGAATCTTCTGAACTTCAATCCGCTTCAGTATCCGAGTTGATTTCTGAATCAACTAGTGTTTCCGTTTCTGCTTCGACAAGTGCGTCAGAAGCAACTGCATCTGAATCAGTCTTGAATTCTACATCAGTTTCAGCAAGCGTCTCAGAATCTATCTTGAATTCCGAGTCCGTTTCAACAAGTACCTCTGAGTCAACCTCACGCAAGCAAGCTTCTGCCTTAGAGTCAGCCTCAACATCTGGATCTATCTCAACATTGGCATCAGCATCGTTCCAAATGAGTGTATCCAACCAGCCTTCGACAGATAGATCGGCTTCGTCTAGTCATTCGATGTCACTGACATCAAATTGGTCATCTGTTTCCGCTTTGGCTTCAAACGAGGTAAACGTATCTGAAGTGGTGTACGAGTCTGCTTCGGCGAGCCCTCAGGAACCAAGGAGCACACTTGTTTCATCAAAAGTAAGCCAGCTCTTATCGGAATCGACGTCTCTTTCAACGAGTCAGTCTACCTCTAGCTCGGCAAGCCAAACTCATTCAGAAAGTCAAGTGACTCCTCAGATGAGCTCCTCTGGAGAGAAATCGGCTGCTTCTGTATCCGAAGCAAAATCGACGTCGGACTCTCTCGGAGTGACTTCACGTGAGCTGTTCATCACGCTTGTAGTAGCTTTCTTTGCAGGCTTGGCCTCATTTTTCCATCGTAAAAAGTAAATACAATTATCTTTCTTAAAATTGAAAATTTGCTTATTTCGATTCTACTGATATACCGGCAGATCCATGAGAGGATTTGTCGGTTTTCTTTGAGAATGTCGGGGTGAAAAGCCTCGTGAAATATGGTATAATGAATGGAGAAAAGCTAGATGAATAGTGGTTCTTCAGATCATCTTCTGAAGAACTTTTTTCTCTTATAGATAAGAGATTGTTTAGGTGAAATGGTTCAGTCTTATGCGAGTGTTTGATGAGCGGATTTAGGTAGGATAACCATTTGAGAGAAGGGGGAGTAGAAGAGTAGGATATGATGAAACAATCTGGAGTTAGGAATCGATTATGTTGGACGATCCTATTCATCTTTGTTTATGTTTTAGGAAGTAAAATCACCTTACCCTTTGTGGACCTAGCAAAGGTTTTAAATGTGAACGAAGGTACTGCAAGGGGTCTGGAGTTGACGAGTGCTATCATGGGTGGAAACCTTCGTGGCTTGTCCATTTTTGCCCTCGGGCTTTCGCCTTGGATGTCTTCAATGATCTTGTGGCGGTTGTTTACAGTATCTAAACGTCATAACCTGGAGAGAACCAGTTCGGACCTTGTGGAGCGACGGAAGATGTATCTGACACTTGCTTTGGCTCTTGTGCAATCTTTGGCAGTTTCCCTCTATCTCCCGTTAGAAACAGACCTGAGCCCTCTTCTAGTGGTCTCGCTTAATGCCTTGATTATGATAGCAGGTACTTTTTTCTTAGTCTGGTTAGCTGATTTAAATACCGCACTAGGCTTGGGGAATTCTATTGTGATCATGATGGCGGGGATGCTTCTGTACTTACCAGAGGATGTCCTTGGGACCTTATCAAAGAGTGGGCTTCCAGCATACAGCCTTCTGTTTCTATTTCTCCTCTTGTTAGCATTTATGTATATGGTCGTATGCATCGAGTATGCTCGCTATCGGATCCCTGTGAATAAGCTGGGGATTCACAACAGTTTGAAAGCTCACACGTTTTTAGATGTGAAGCTCAATCCAGCTGGAGGCATGCCCTTTATGTATGCCATGACCTTGGTTTCTATCCCGCAATACATATTTTTGCTGGTCCAAGCCATTAATCCCCATGCTTCATGGGCTGGCACTATTGCTAAGGAGTTGGTAATAGGAGAGCCAGCCTGGATATTTCTCTACGGTCTGATGATGGTCCTTCTGTCCTTTGCTTTTGCCTTTGTAACGGTCAATGGGGAAGAAATTGCAGACAAAATGATGAAAAACTCAGAGTATATTGATTTCGTTTATCCTGGAGAAGAGACGCGTAGGTACATCAATCGAATTGTCTTTCGTTTAACGGTTTTTGGGACGCTGTATTTAATCCTGTTTACCGTGTTGCCCTTCCTTCTTCTGCTTTGGGATAGAGGGCTCTTGCGTTTGGTCATGATTCCAGGAAGTTTTCTCATGTTTGTGGGGATGATCTCGACGATCCGGGAGGAAGTTCGAGCTCTTCGCGTGAACCAACGCTATACAAGATTGTTTTAGGAGTTGCTATGTATTACTTTATCCCAGCCTGGTATGGCAGCGAGCGTATTTGGCACAGTACGACGACGCCTTGGTATTGGTCGAAAGATATGATTGAATTTGATGAGACCATTCATCAAATTCGCGTCTTCCAGGAAGCGGGAGTGGAGCGGAGATTAGTGCTTCCACACTATTGCCCACAACTGCGTTACTACCTCCATCGGCAAGATTTATTGGAAACAGACTATCTGTCGATTTTTGATCACATTCAGGGGATTTCCCCTCGCCAAGAGATGATGCCGATCCAGGTCGAGGATTTGGAATGGCCAGCTCAAACAAGCTTTGCCTATACTCCTTTTCAAATAGTGGCTTTCTGTCGCGGTCAGGTCATCGCTAGTATCGATTTGGGAGTAGATGGGAATCTTCTTTCAGTTAATCGGCTAAAGGATAAAGAAACGGTTTATGTGCAGTATCTGGATGACCGAGGTTTTATTTCCAGTGTCTTATACTACAAAGAGGGAAGTCCGTATTTCCAAGACTATCTAACCCCCGAAGGGAACTGGGTTTTGAGAGAGTTATTGACAGATGCTAGCCACATGGTCTTTGTTAATGAAGCCTTTCAGAAGCAGTTTAAACGAGAAACTTACTCGGACATGGGAGAAGTGGTTGCTGAAAAAATGAAAGCCATACTAGAAGACCTAGTTCCCGGTCACGATCGTATGGTGATTGCGGCCCATCCAGCTAACCTACCCTTTATCCAACAAGTGGAGCGGGGCATTTCAAAGGTTCTCTCTTTTTATGGGCAACGCCAGCCACTATCACAAGAAGATTCCTTGCTTCATTTTTCTTTAAAAGAGGTTGACTTGGTGCTAACTGATAGTGAAAAAACGAAACAAGATTTGCTTCGTCTTGCTCCAAGTATTGCTTCTAAGGTCCATCGCCTGACGTCCTTTGATTCGCGGCTGAGATTGGGAAGCAGTCAAGAGAGGAAAGAGTCGAAAATCTTTTTCTATCTGGATGAAAAGAACCTCCCCTCTCAATCCGCTTTAGAGAAAGTGTTCGAAATCTTAGCGAAAAACCCTTTATTTGAAGTCGTTTTCGCAATCTACAATGCTTCTGATGAAGCAGTAGCGACACTGGATCGGCAGTTAGAAGACTTAGCTGGCGAGATGGGGATGGCTGCTAGAGGTGTTCAGGTTGATTCTCGCGAGCTGGGAGAAAACCACATCCTCGAAGATGCTTCTCTTTTTGAAAAGAAGCTAGATCGTTATAAGGTTCAAAATTTCTTTCATGAGAACGACATCATCAAAGAATTAGAACAGACTCGCTTAATAGTAGATATGAGTGAGGAACCCAATCTGTATACACAGATTGCAGGCATTTCGGCAGGGATTCCTCAGATCAATCGCAGCCAAACGGAGTATGTAGACCATTTAAAAAATGGATATGTCCTGGGGGAGATGGAGGAAGAGCTAGAAAAAGCGATGGACTATTTCCTTAGAGATCTTAAACCATGGAATGAATCGCTGATTTATTCCGTCGAAAAGATTCAAGAATACACAGGCCAGCGCTTGATCGCCAAATGGGAAGGATGGATGGAAAACTAGGATGGACAGAAAGTTGGAAACAGACCATATTCTTCAAATTGGACCTACAAATTGGCAGGGAGAAGTGACGATCCCAGAAGGTCTGAACTGGCATTATTTTTCTATCCAAACACCTCTACAGATAGAGGATTACATGGCGGAGCAAGGCATCAAGCAGTTTAAGGCCTTGGTGCTGGATCATCCTGAAAGGCTATTGAACTTCAAAGAAGAACTGGCTCTATTTCAGCCCTACACTGTTTTCTATGATCAAACATATGATCAAGAGTCATTTACAGAAGAACTGGCTCGTTTGATGCAACTGGTTCAGGCTAAGGCTTGGGATTTTTCTGATAAGGCTCACTTTCTCTATCAACTTCATCGTTTCCTTTATGACGGTCAGTACGGAGATGCTTTTAGCGTCAGAGATTTACGAATTAGAGCAGACTTTGAAGGGATGCAAACGGTCAGAGGGAAACACTTTTTGGAATTAGACGGTTCATATGGAGAGGAGTTTACTCCTATAGCCCAGTGGGTTAACACCTATTCTTATAATGGGACCATTCCTACGGATTTATGGTTAGAGTACGAGAAAACGGCAGGCTGTCAAATCCGTTTGCGGGTCCAATTTTTCCAGAGTGGTAGTCTGGGATCGTTAGAGAAGGAACTCGTCTATTCGGAAGTAGACTTGGTAAGGCCGGTTCTGATTGACGAGCCTGGTCGCTATTACCTATCTTTTTCACTGGAAGCAAGGGGACAGGGACAACTCATTATCGGTGCTTTGCACAAGCGCTTCTCTCACGGTCCCTTTGGAGAAATTTCTCTTGGCTCCCAGACTCTCAGAGACAGCAAGCGTCAGGAAATTTTTGCTTATTTCCATCCAGGAGATCTGAAGCCACCACTGAATATCTATTTCTCTGGTTATCGTCCTGCGGAGGGCTTTGAAGGCTTTTACTTGATGAAAAATATGGGAGCTCCCTTCATTCTCTTTTCGGATCCGCGTCTAGAGGGAGGATGCTTCTATCTTGGCTCTCCAGAGTTAGAAAAGAAGATTCAGGATTTTATCGATTATCATCTCCAAGCCTTAGGATTTGGTCCAAAAGAATTGAACTTTTCAGGTCTATCGATGGGCACTTATGGAGCCCTCTACTATGGAGCTTCATACTCGCCACATGCGATCTTGGTTGGAAAACCTATTGTCAATCTTGGGGATGTGGCGGCCAATCTGAAGTTTAAACGGCCAGATGAATTTGGGACATCACTCGATATGATGCAGTTACTCGTCGGTCAAGTGACGAGTGAAGGGATTGAGGTCTTGAACAAGCGTTTTTGGGATCGATTTGGTCAAGTAACCTTAAAGGATACTCTATTAGCCTTGGCTTATATGCGAGATGATGATTACGACCAGAAGGCTTATTCGGATATTTTAGAAGCTCTTTATCACCAACCGGTTCGGATCATTAGTTCGAGTCGGCCGGGGCGCCACAATGATGCAACGGAATCCATCATTGAGTGGTTCTTGACCCAATACAAAGAAATCATGGAAAGAGATTTTGGTAGAAGCGGATGATTAGGATGAGAAAACAGAAAGGTCGCCAGATTTATTGGGGATCAACCTCTTCGGCAGATTATTTATGGGGGTCTGTTATTCAGAGATTGGCAGTCGATCAGATTCGGTTTACGAATCCTTTAATGCCTTCTGGTCAAGTCTTAAAAACCTGGAAATCCCTCACAAGCTATGGGGAGGATCGGATGGCCCCCAGTCTACCACTTTTACAGAGAGGCCAGACATATGTGCTTGAAGCTCAGATGACTTCTAGGCCTGCTCATACGGTAATGTTGGAAATTGTTTGCCAAGACCGTTTTGGTAAGATGGTGGACCGGCAGGTCAGTACAGAGGGGCAGGTCAGGTTTGTTTATCCAGAGCAAGCTTATTCTTACCAAGTGCGTCTCCTCAGTGCTGGGATGCAAGAGTTTACCTTTCACCATATCACGATTTCTCCGATTTCGTCTGAACAAGGAGCTATTCTGATACAGACTAAATAGATTGCAGTAAATGAGGACCTAGTGGATTTTATTCAATTGAAAAAAATAAAAAAGATTTTAAAAAAGGTTAATGGCTGGAAAGATAGAATGTCTCAATTGACAGACCAGCAGTTACAAGAAAAGACAGAGGAATTCCGCCGTCGTTTCCGAAAAGGGGAGTCACTGGACGATTTGCTAGCAGAAGCTTATGCAGTCGTGAGAGAAGTCTCTCAGCGAGTCTTGGGGATGTTTCCTTACGATGTTCAAGTCATGGGAGCTATCGTTCTCCACCAAGGAAATATTGCAGAGATGGAAACTGGGGAAGGAAAGACCCTAACGGCAACCATGCCAGCTTACCTGAATGCTATAGAAGGGAAGGGGGTTATGGTGATTACCCCCAATACTTATCTGGCAACTCGTGATGCGGAAGAAATGGGTAAGATTTATCGTTTCCTAGGTTTAACGGTCGGGGTTCCACTCCAAGATAGGGAGGGCGAACTCTCCCCAGCTAGGAAGCGGACGCTCTACCAAGCTGACATTGTCTACACTACTAATAGTAGCTTGGGCTTCGACTATCTTTCAGAAAATTTAACAGCCTCTGTCGAAGGTCAATTCCTAGCAAAGTTTAACTATGCTATTGTGGATGAAATTGATTCTATCTTGTTGGATAGTGCTCAGACGCCCTTGATTATCTCAGGTTCTCCTCGAGTTCAATCCAATCTATATGGGATTGTAGATACCTTGGTCCGAACCTTTCAAAAAGGAGAAGAATACAAGATTGACGGAGACAAGAAACAAGTTTGGTTGACCCCTAAAGGGGTGAAGGCAGCCGAGGCTTTTTTATCCATTCAACATTTGTATAATCCTCAACATCGTGATCTCGTCCGCCATATCAATTTGGCATTACAAGCGCATCAAAACTATACAAAAGATAAGGATTATGTCGTCCGTGTAAATGAAAAAGGGGAGAAGGAGATTGTCCTTCTAGATCAGGCAACGGGGCGTCTCATGGAATTGACTCGCCTTCAAGGGGGACTTCATCAGGCACTTGAAGCCAAGGAAGGACTTCCTTTGACACCAGAGACACGGGCCATGGCTTCGATCACTTACCAAAACTTGTTCAAGATGTTTCGGAAACTCGGCGGTATGACGGGAACCGGGAAGGTTGCAGAAGCTGAATTTCTGGAGACCTATGCCATGTCAGTGGTTCAGATCCCAACCAATCGAAAACGCATTCTCCAGGATCTTCCAGATGAGATATACCAGACCTTGCCAGAAAAAGTCTATGCCTCTATTGCCTACATCAAAGAAGTCCATGCAAAGGGAAATCCGATTTTGATTTTTGCTGGATCGGTTGAGATGTCTATCTTGTACTCAAACCTTCTGCTTCGTGAAGGAATTCCCCATAATCTCTTGAATGCCAACAAGGCTTCTCGTGAAGCACAGATTATTGCTGAATCTGGTCAAAAAGGAGCGGTAACAGTTGCCACCTCGATGGCAGGTCGGGGGACAGATATCAAATTAGGGAACGGTGTAGCTGCCTTAGGCGGATTAGTGGTCATCGGGACGGAGAGGATGATGAATCGCAGGATAGATCTCCAAATTCGAGGACGATCAGGACGTCAAGGAGATCCTGGAAAAACCAAGTTCTTTGTCTCTCTGGAGGATGACTTGATCAAAAACTGGGGTCCAAATTGGATCCAGGATAGGTATCAAGATTATGACGTAGAGGATCGACTTCAAGAAGCCAAACCTCTATCTCGGAGAAAATACCAACGTATAATCGCTCAAGCTCAGGATGCGAGTGAAAGTGCTGCGCAAGCTAGTCGTCGCTTGACCTTAGAGTTTGCAGAGAGTATGAATATTCAACGTGATTTAGTTTATAAGGAACGGGATCGTTTAATCAGGTTAGGTAGACGTTTGGACGGATTAATCGAGAAAATTGCCCGAGAAGTTTTTGCCCAGGTAGCCAAAAACAAGAAGTATCAAGACCCGATTGCCTTCTATCACTATATTCTAGATCATATCAGTTATCAGGTTGTTCCTGCCCAGATCCCTCAAGCCTTTCCTTCCAAACAGGCAAAAGAGGATTTTCTCTGGGAGCTAGCCCGCTCTGAGTTACTTGCTAAATATCAAACGCTTGAATCCGATGAGGTGATTGCTCAATTTCAACGGATGGTACTTTTAAAGGCTATTGATGAAAATTGGGTGGAACAAGTGGATTATTTGCAACAATTACGTGTGGCCTTATCTGGCCAGTACACCAGCCAAAAGAATCCGCTGGTCGAATTTTACCAAGAAGCCTACTTGTCTTTCGATCGGATGAAGGCTTTGGCAAAAGAGCAGATGGTTCGCAATCTTTTACTCAGTCGAGTAGAAATCAATACAAAAGGGGAAATTGTCCTGTATTTCCCATAAAAGAGGATTTATGACAGTATACAATATCAATCTTGGGATTGGATGGGCCAGTAGTGGCGTCGAGTATGCACAAGCCTATCGGGCCAAGTTGCTACGACAGATCCAAGAACCCGCAAAATTTATTTTTATGGATATGATATTAGCAGACAATATTCAACACTTAACAGAGAATATTGGCTTTAAAGACCATGAAATCATATGGCTCTACACCCATTTTACAGATATAAAAATTGCGCCTACGACTTACACGGTGGAGCAAGTCCTGGCTGGGTTCGCTGGGAGCCCAACGCGAGAAGAGACCACAGGGAAGGTGAAACGCTATTTCTACGAAGACCAAGACAGTTTTTTGACCTGCTATCTTCGGGACGAAAAGAGTCCCTATGTAGAGCGCTGTGAGTATGTTTCTGGAGGGATCCTAGTCAGAAAAGATTATTTTTCCTATACTCGCTACTGTACAGAGTACTTTATCCCCAAAAATAATCAAGCCCATTTGATTGAACGGCGTTTCTACAATGAGGACGGAAGTGTGGCCTATCGGATGCAGGTGGCAGATGGTCAGGAGATTTACCGTTTCCCGGATCGTTATCTCCTGGGCCGGCAGGAATTGATTCGCTACTTCATGCAAACCCTCAACTTGACCAAACAAGATCTGGTGATTTTGGATCGGGAGACGGACATCGGCCAACCCATTTTTGAAGAGGCCCAAAAAGCTCGTCTAGGAGTCGTGGTCCATGCGGAGCACTATAGTGTCAACAGTACTGATAATCAATATATTTTGTGGAACAATTATTACGATTACCAATTTACTAATGCGGATAAGGTGGACTTCTTTATTGTCGCGACAGATCGCCAAAAGGAAGTTTTGGCAGCGCAATTTGAAAAATATACCCAGCATTCTCCTGCTATTTATACCATTCCGGTAGGAAGTCTTGAAAGTCTACCGCAAAAGGACTCTCGTAAACCTTTTTCTTTGATAACTGCTTCGCGTCTGGCGACAGAAAAACACATCGACTGGTTAATTCGAGCAGTTGTCGAAGCAAAAAAAGAGCTACCTGCTCTCTCTTTTGATATTTATGGAAAAGGCGGAGAGGAAGAGAAACTGCGGTCGCTAATTGAAGAGTTAGGAGCGATGGACTATATCCAGCTCAAAGGGCATATGGATTTGACCGCTATTTACAAAGATTATGAAGTCTATCTATCGGCTTCAACCAGCGAAGGCTTTGGCCTCACCTTGATGGAGGCAATTGGTTCTGGTCTTCCAATCATTGGCTTTGATGTACCCTACGGCAATCAGAACTTTGTTAGAGATGGGGAGAATGGCTACTTGCTTCCGACTGAACCAGACCAGATTGTGGACAGGATAGCGAGGTCCTTCGCTGAAAAGATCCACTTGCTATACCAGAGTCAAAAGGTGGCATCCATGCGTCAAGCATCTTATGCGCGTGCAGAAGATTTTCTAACCAGTAAGGTTGAAAAAGCTTGGTCTCAATTGATTGAGGAGGTGACCCATGCTTAATGTGTTTGATCGGTTTTCGCGCGAAAGCCAAGATCTGCTCTATTCTTTACAAAGAGCAGGTTATAGGCATCCAACCATCGTCTTGGAAGCAAATGGTTTTTTACCCGATGGAGTGGAGTCGCCTTTTCTTTACTTTTTAGGTCGACCGACAGGTGAAAAACGGGGGCGCTTCTTTAACGAAATTTTAGTTCCTGATTTTTGGGAAATTACTGGAGATGCGTCTGGCGGCCGGATTTCCTATTACGGCCAAGAAAAAGCGCGTATCTATTACCAAGGAGCGACTCATAAGCGAATTGTTGAGCGGGTAGAGTGGTTCAATCAAGAGGGACAAGTAAGGACAGTGGATCGCTATGATCAGTATGGTCGCAAAATAGCGGTAACCAGTTGTGATGGTCAGGGCAATCCTTTGTTAACCACCTACTTTGAAGAAGAAATAGAACGCCTGACAGAAAATCATCAAACAGGTGATCTGCTCTTGACCCTGGATCATGAGCCTATGCGTATCTTTAAAAATCGACTAGATTTCTACGTCTTTTATGTCCAATACCGAGGATTTGCTTTAGATCAGGTGATTTTCAATACGCTGGCTCAGTCTTTTGCTTTGAGTTTGCAACTCGGCAAAATGGGACTGGTAGGCCGGGATGTTTTGGTTTGGCAAGAGCCATTACGGGATAATCTGCCAGGCAATATGCAACTCATCCTAAACAGTCCAGATATACGGACGAAGAAGATCTTCATCCCTCAAAGGGAGACCTATCTCCGTGCTCTACAGTTGGTATCACCAGAGCAACAGGGCTTTTTTGCCCCTCTTGGCTATATCTATGATTTTGTAATCAAAGATGATGTTCGTAAGGATGCTTTTGTATTAACAAATTCAGATCGGATTGAAGCCTTACCTTATTTGCTAGAGCAATTACCGGATGTGACCTTCCGAGTTGCTGCAGTGACAGAAATGTCTCCAGAGCTCATGTCTCTAGTCCGCTACCCCAATTTGGTCCTGTATCAGAATATTAGCCAGGAGCGGATCAAGGAGCTCCTTCACCAATCTAGTATCTATCTAGACATCAATCATTTTGGGGAGGTACAAGGGATTGTTCGCAAGGCCTTTGAGCACCGACAGCTAATCCTTGGCTTTGAACAGACTTTACATGACCCGCCTTATCTTGCTAAAGAAAATGTCATTAGGCAAGGAGAAAAAGACAAACTCGTAGCACGTATTAAAGAAATTTATCAATCAATAGAGAACTATCGACACGCAGTTTCAAATCAAATTGCACAGTCTAATGCGATCGAACAGGAAGTATTCCGTTCGAGATTCCAAGAAGGGATAGGTGATAGAAATGCCTGATCAGAAGAAGGACTTGTTCTATAAAGAAGTAGAAGGACGAATGAATGCTCTGAAGCGACGATCCGCAGAAAAAGAAAAAGCAACGCGCTCGGAAAAAGTCAACCTGACTTTAAATGTTGTTATCGGTCTCGTTATCTTGTTGGGGGTACTGCTCACCCTTTTCCGAGTTTTTGGAGGATAAGATGGAAATGCTATTTGTTGTGCTGATGTTCCTTCTATCGATCAGTCTAATCTTGTTGGTGCTGTTTCAACCTCGTCAACAACAATCACTGTCAACAGATGCGACCAGTAACTTAGGGAAGCCAAACTATTGGCTAGCCCGTCGAGGGATGAAGCTAGCGACCTTGATCGTTAGTGTCCTCTTTTTCTTAGTCTTGTTAATCTATCTGCTACTTGCTCGGGCATAGAAGGGGAGGGAAATGAGAAGAAGGCCCTTTCTCTTGAAGTAGTTGCTTGGAACGGGAGCAGAAGTGAGGTCGATAGGTCTGAATCTTTACTTCTTAGTGATAACTATTTTTTATGGAAGGTATATGAAATATATATTTTTCAAGCTTTCTATTCTATGATAGACTAAGTGTCACCAAGAGAAAAAGAGGTGGATTTATGACAACATTCCAGATTCATACAGTTGAGACAGCGCCAGAAGAGGTAAAAGAGGTTCTTGAAACTGTTCAAAAAGATAATAACGGCTATATTCCAAATCTTATCGGTCTTTTAGCAAACGCACCGACAGCTCTAGAAGCCTATCGCACAGTCGGTGCGATTAACCGTCGCAACAGTTTGACACCAGTTGAACGTGAAGTTGTCCAAATCACTGCTGCGGTGACCAACGATTGTGCCTTCTGTGTGGCAGGGCATACAGCTTTTTCGATCAAACAGATCCAAATGAATGACGACCTTCTTCAAGCTCTGCGCAATCGTACTCCGATTGAAACAGATCCGAAATTGGATACCTTGGCTAAATTCACCCTAGCAGTGATCAATACCAAGGGACGCGTTGGAGATGAGGCCTTAGCTGAATTTTTAGAAGCAGGTTATAGTCACCAAAATGCTTTGGATGTGGTCCTAGGTGTGAGTCTGGCTAGTCTCTGTAACTATGCCAATAACTTGGCCAATACACCTATCAATCCAGAATTGCAGCCCTACGCGTAAAAGAACCAAGCTTGTGCATGAAATGATGGAGCTAAGCTTAAAAATAAGAAAATGAGAAGGAGATTTTATATCTACTTCTTTTTTTGATGATGCCTTCTGGTATTTTATGTTATACTGAAAGCGATAAAATAATTGGAGATCAAGATGAAAAAGATTCCTTTAGCATTTTCAGGTTGTCTATTAGGTTTAGCAGGAGCGGGAAACCTTCTGTCTGATACCTTCCCAGTTCTGGCCCATTTTTTCAGTTTGACGGGTTTGATTCTATGGGTTTTCTTTTTGTTTCACCATCTGATCTACTGGCAAGAAACGAAGATTGAACTTCAAGAACCAGCCCTTCTATCTGGAATGGCGACCTTTCCCATGGCTGGGATGATTCTATCGACTTATCTCCTACGACTGTTTCCTGCATTTGGAGGACTCGCCCAGACAGTTTGGTGGTCTGCTTTCCTTTTAGATTGTAGCTTAATTTTCTACTTTACCAAGACCCATATTTTTGCAAAACCAAGAGCCAATGCCACCCCTAGTTGGACCGTCCTTTATGTAGGGATTGCTGTGGCAGCCTTGACCTATCCAGTGGTAGGGGTGGTTGAGTTGGCCTATCTGACTCTCGGGTTTGGCTTTGTCTTAACCTTGATTCTTTACCCGCTAATCTATCAGGGATTGAAAACTACCCCTTTACCGAGCCACTTATTGGGGCAAGAAGGCATTTATTGTGCGCCCTTTTCTCTTCTGTTAGCGGCCCTCGTTCGTCTTGGTGGAGCTAGTCTGCCGGTTTGGCTCTTATATATCATGATCGGTCTCTCTCAAGGTTTTTATTTCTTCGTTTTAACGCGTCTGCCCAGAATGATAAAAGAAGGGTTTCAACCAGCCTTTTCAGCCTTAACCTTTCCCACAGTCATCACAGCTACTTCCCTGAAAATGGCCCAAGACTTATTGCAAAGTCCTCTTTTAAGGCCCCTTGTCTGGCTAGAAACCATTCTTTGCCTAGCCATTCTTGTGTCTGTGCTAGTGGGCTTTACGACTTACAGAAAAGGGTAGAAGAAAGCTTGATAATCGCTACAATAAGCTGGTATTCCAATAGAAACTAGAGGTTAGAGACGGCTGTCTCGACCTCTTTTTTATCCACTTTCTAATTGAATCCTAGGAATGATTATGGTAAGATGCAATAAATCATTTTTAATCCCTTGAAAGGAATGTATGAAATTTTTAAAGACAAAGGCCAAGCTCTTTTATCCACTTTTATTGCTGGTCTTTTACATCTTGGTGCGGCCGCAATTTCGCGAGTTAGCCCAGCTAGTCAGCAACCAAGTCGGCCAAGCCCTTAGCTATTTTTGGACCCTTCTCTTTTTAGAAGCAGGTTATCTGATGCTTGTTTTTTCATTTGTGAAGAAGTATAGTCCACGTACCGTTTTTCAGTGGGCGAAGAAGAAACAATTCCTCCCCGCTATCTACGCTACTATATTCACTAGTTGTGCAATCTATTGGCTGGACTACTTTCTCAGTGGTTTTACCAAAGGACGTCTAGCTATTTATCACTCCTTTCCGGTGACCTTGGAAGCCTTAGGATCTCTCATCCTCTTTGTCCTAGTGGTCATCATTCGACCGATGACAGTAGAATTGGTCTTCCGTGGAGCGCTTGTCCAAGCCTATTTTAAAAAATGGCCCTTCTATGCGAGTGTATGGGCGCCTGCCCTCATCTATAGCGGATTTCAATTCCTCCAGCATCCCTTTACTGTCTTGAGTTTTTTGATCTATACGATCCCTTCTCTTCTGTTTGGATTACTGAATGAAAAGACAGGCTCCTTGTATTATCCTATCCTTGCTCATATCGGACTGAACTTCATTTATAGCCTACCCATCATCTTGTCAACTATCCAGCATCTCTTCTCCTAGTCGATTTAACAGTAATGGAGGAGGCTTCAAACCAAGGGCCAGAAGGTCGTTGGTTTTTTTTGAAATTATGGTATAATAGAATAAATTTAAAAGAGGGAGTGGGAGTTTGAGAAAAAGCTATCGTGTCAAGCGAGAAAAAGATTTCAATGCCATTTTTAAAAGTGGTATGAATTGTGCGAATAGAAAATTTGTGATCTACCGTTTGCCACAAGAGCAGCCCCATTTCCGTGTCGGCTTATCTGTTAGTAAAAAACTAGGAAATGCTGTGACACGCAACCGAATCAAGCGCTTGATTCGTCATGTTTTGATGAAGCATCAGGATCATCTTGTAGCAGATGATTTTGTTGTGATTGCTCGAAAGGGTGTTGAAGAGCTGGATTTTGACCAAGTTGAAAAAAATCTAGTCCATGTATTAAAATTAGCGCAAGTCTATCGTCAGGAAAGGTAATTACGTGAAAAAGAAATTAAAAGTAGCTAGCTTATTAGGAGGGGCCCTCCTTTTATTAACAGCCTGTGGAACGTCTGAAGTGACTTCCCAATCATCAGGCGTTTGGGAAAAATTCGTTTACTTCTTTGCAGAAGTCATCCGTTTTCTTTCTATCGGAGGAAATACCGGAGTTGGGATTATCCTCTTCACTCTCTTGATTCGGACAATTCTTTTGCCAGTTTTCCAATACCAAATGACCTCCTCGCGCAAAATGCAGGAGATTCAGCCACTAGTGAAAGAAATCCAGGCCAAGTATCCTGGGAAGGATTTGGAAAGCCGCACTCGTATGTCAGAAGAAATGCGGGCGCTTTACAAAGAAAAAGGTGTGAAGACTTCCTCGGCCTTCTTGCCATTGTTTATTCAAATGCCAGTCTTGATGGCCTTGTTCCAAGCTTTGAGTCGGGTAGAATTCCTAAAAGTCGGTCATTTCCTTTGGTTGGATATGAGCGCAACAGACCCAACCTTTATTTTGCCAGTTTTGGCAGCCGTCTTCACTTTCTTTAGTACCTGGTTGAGCAACAAAGCCATGCCAGAAAAAAATGGTGGAATGACAGCCATGATGTATGCAATGCCAGTCATGATTTTCTTCTTCGCCATGTACTCAGCCAGCGGGGTTGCTCTCTACTGGGTAGTTTCCAATGCCTATCAAGTTGGGCAAACTTACCTGTTGAACAATCCATTTAAGATCATTGCGGCGCGTGAAGCAGAGCAACAGGCAATCAAAGATATAGAAAAACAAAAACGACGTGCATTTAATAAAGCACAGAAAAAGAAAAACTAAGAAGGAGTTTGACAGATGGTCCAATATACAGGAGTCAATGTTGAAGAAGCCATTCAAAATGGTTTGAAAGAATTAGATATCCCGCGCATGAAAGCACATATTACTGTCGTTTCTCGTGAAAAGAAAGGGTTCCTTGGTCTCTTTGGTAAGAAGCCAGCTGTGGTAGACATCGAACCGATTGCAGAAACTACGGTTACAAAAGCTAATCAACAAGCTGTTAAGGGAGTTCCTGAGGAAATAAATGTTCAAAACGAACCTGTCAAGAGTGTCAGTGAAGAGACTGTTGATTTGGGTCGTGTGGTGGCTGCGATTAAAAAAGTTGAAGAAGAAGGCCAAGAAGTTTCGGAAGAGGTGAAGGCTGAGATTCTTAAACATGAGAAGGCTCCTGAAACCATTCTTGAAGAACAAGGTCATGGGGAGATTCTCGATTCAAGTCCTAAAGAAGCTGAGTCACGCCAAACGTCTGATTTTGCTGATTTGGGCATTGAAGTAGAAGAAAGCTATGACATCGAAAAGGTTGTTTCTGATGTCACTTCCTATGTTCAAACAGTAATTGATGAAATGGATGTAGAAGCTAGCATTTCAAGTAGCTACAACCGTCGAACCATCAATATGCAGATTGATACCAATGAGCCAGGCCGTGTGATTGGATACCACGGGAAAGTTCTCAAAGCCCTTCAATTGTTGGCGCAGAACTATCTTTACAATCAGTATTCTAAGAATTTCTACATTGCTATCAACGTCAATGATTATGTTGAACACCGTGCAGAAGTCCTTCAAAGCTATGCGCAAAAATTGGCAAGTCGTGCTCTAGAAGAAGGTCAAGCACAACATACAGATCCAATGTCTAATAGCGAACGCAAGATCATCCACCGTATCGTATCGAAAATGGATGGAGTAACGAGCTATTCAGAAGGGGAAGAACCAAATCGTTACGTTGTCGTCGATATTGAAGGTTAATCTACCGTCTAAAAAAGAAGATTTCAAAAGGGAGAGAGGAGTGTAAGCTTGGTCTCTTCTTTTATTTTTGAGAAGGGAATAGCAGTATGTTTGTTAAGATTAAAGACTTTTTGAATTGTCAGGGGATCAAGTACCTAGCCCCTACTAAAGCAGGTGAGGATGCGGAGCGAATGTTGGTCTATCGAGAGATGGGCCAAGAAGCTCGCAAGGAGTTCACTCATCTGGTCAGTGATTTTCAGAAGATTTTTCCGCACTTAAAACAAGAGCGGACCAGTCAGTGGATGAATCAAGCCCAAATTCTTCGCCCTCATTTTTGGGCCTATCTCCAAGGAGAGGGAGAAATAGCGGATCCGATGTTCGCCTTGCGACTTTATGGGGATGCGAAGGACTTTGGTGTATCCTTGGAAGTGAGTTTTATCGAACGCAAGAAGGATGAGGAGAGTCTACAAAAGCAGAACCGAGTTTTAACTCTTCCGGTTTCTTCGCCAGTCTATTATTTCGCCCAAATAGAAGGTGTCAGCCAACGATTTCAAGGAACAGAAGCCAATCGTCTGAGACTTCTCAAAGGTGTGGAAGCTAGCCAAGTCCGAAAGGTCTTGGTTAAAGTCGATGTAAATCTATCACAAGCGACTAGCCGAGATGCCATTCTTGAGGAATTAAAAAAAGGAATGGCCTGCTTGCTTCCATACTATGAAGCAACTCGTCAAAGGATAGAAGGAGATGCCTAATAAAAGCGGTATCATTGAACCTGACCCAACAAATTTTTCATAGCTATTGACAAACAGCCTTGAATCAGATAGAATAGTAAAGTATGTTTAGTAACTGATCACATTATAGCCGGCTAAACGAATACAAAATCTATGAGGAGGTATTCATCGTGAAACGTACTTATCAACCAAGTAAACTTCGTCGTGCGCGCAAACACGGATTCCGTAACCGTATGTCAACTAAAAACGGTCGTCGCGTATTGGCAGCTCGTCGTCGTAAAGGACGCAAAGTTTTGGCTGCGTAATTCAGATAAAAACCTAAAAACCAGTAGAAACTCGAGACTACTGGTTTTTGTTTTGTCCGAAAGTGAATTTAGAGGCGCTTTCTGCTATAATAGAAGGAAGAAAAACTCGGAAGAAAAGGAAGATCATGCAGATTTTTGATACCCACACCCATCTTAATGTGGAAGAATTCGCAGGAAAAGAACAAGAAGAGCTCGATTTGGCCAAGGAAATGGGCGTTGTAGCCCATAATATCGTTGGTTTTGACAAACCGACGATTGAGCGAGGAATAGTCTTGGCAGACCAGCATCCAGAACTCTATCTCACGCTTGGTTGGCACCCCACTGAGGCGGGAGATTATACTCCTGAAGTGGAGGCCTATTTACTTGAACAGCTAAAACATCCCAAAGTCGTCGCACTCGGAGAAATCGGTCTCGATTACCACTGGATGACAGCGCCAAAAGACGTCCAAGAAAAGGTTTTTCGTCGTCAGATTCAATTGTCTAAAGACTTGGACTTGCCTTTTGTGGTGCATACACGCGATGCTTTAGAAGATACTTATGCCATCATCAAGAGTGAAGGAGTCGGTCCTCGCGGTGGGATCATGCATTCTTTCTCAGGAAGTTTAGAAGAAGCTAAACGCTTCATGGATCTGGGGATGATGATTTCCTTTTCTGGAGTGGTGACCTTTAAGAAGGCAACAGATGTCCAAGAAGCGGCAGCTGGCCTTCCGTTAGACAAGATCTTGGTTGAAACAGATGCTCCTTACCTGGCACCAGTTCCCAAACGTGGTCGGGAAAATAAAACAGCCTACACTCGTTATGTGGTAGATTTTATTGCAACACTACGTGGCTTAACAACAGAAGAAGTGGCTCAGGCAACCTATGACAATGCAAGAAAGGTATTTGGCCTTGATTGAGAAAAGAAAAATACCAGAAGTAATTGTTGTGGAGGGCAAGGACGATACGGCCAATCTCCGTCGTTTTTATGAGGTGGATACCTATGAAACGCGAGGCTCTGCGATCGATCAAGATGACTTGGAACGAATTGCTACCTTGCAAGAGTTGCGTGGGGTCATTGTCTTTACCGATCCAGACTATAATGGCGAGCGGATTCGCAAGATCATTATGCAAGAGGTGCCCCAGGCCAAGCATGCCTTTTTAAATCGTGGCGAAGCAGTACCCAAATCCAAGACCAAGGGGCGTTCCTTGGGAGTAGAGCATGCCAGCTATGAAGACTTAGAAAAAGCCCTATCTGGACTGGTTGGCTCCTATGAAGATGAGCATTTCTTTGATATTACCAAGTCAGACCTGATGCGTCTCGGTCTCTTGATGGGCAGTGACAGTCGCAAACGACGGGAATACTTGGGAGAAGAGCTCCGCATCGGCTACTGTAATGGCAAACAACTGCTCAAACGTTTGGAGTTGTTTGGGGTTTGTCTGTCTCAAGTAGAAGAGGCCTTGGCTTCTTATAAAAAATAGCGATGGAGGTAGCAAATGGGATTGTTCGACTTGTTTACAGATAAGAAAAAAGGGATAGGATATTCTTTAGAGGATGTTCAAGCAAAACATCAAAAGAATCCACGGCACTTTTTGATTCCCAGTCAAGAAGAAATCAACCAATTGAAGATGGGGGACCAGGTTCGCCTCATCTTTGTGCTGGATACAGTCTTGGAGAATGGGTGTCGTGCAGAGCGTATGTGGGTCGAACTCACTGAAATCCGCGATGGGAAGTTCAAAGGACGTTTAACCAATCAACCCGCTTATATTACCTCCATCCAGCTTGGAGATGAGCTGGATTTTGCGCGGGAACATATTGCAAGCTTGATGCTCCCCCAGTTGAATCTTGATACACAAAAAGGGGCAATGATTACCAAGGATTGCTTCCTACGACGTGAGATAAATTGGGCAGTTCACGATCTACCTCATCACCCGCAAGATAGTGGTTGGCAATTTTTTACAGGTTATGAGTCTCATGAAGACTTGGACGATCCGTCTAAGATTGCCATCATTAGCCTTGAAGCGGCCCTGGATATCGAACCCTTGTTGGAGACGGTCTTAGACAAGGATGGAGAAGCTTATGTCTACCAAGCGGAGAAGAACGCATTCGTAGAAGACTGTTAGACTAGCCTGTGGAGAAAAACAAGAGGGATATAGCCCTAAACTGATTAGAAAAGAGAAGATATGAGAATTGCAGATTATAGTGTGACCAAGGCAGTGCTGGAGCGTCACGGCTTTACCTTTAAAAAATCCTTCGGCCAAAACTTCTTGACCGATACCAACATCCTTCAAAAGATTGTGGACACCGCTGAGATTGATAAACAGGTCAATGTGATTGAAGTCGGTCCCGGAATCGGTGCTTTGACAGAGTTTTTGGCGGAAAATGCCGCAGAAGTGATGGCCTTTGAGATTGATGACCGCTTGGTTCCTATCTTAGCGGATACCTTGCGGGATTTTGACAATGTGACCGTTGTCAATCAAGACATCCTCAAGGTGGATCTCAACCAGTATATCGCTGAGTTTAAAAATCCAGAGCTTCCGATCAAGGTAGTGGCCAACCTTCCTTACTACATCACGACTCCGATCCTCATGCACTTGATCGAATCCAAAATCCCTTTCCAAGAATTTGTGGTTATGATGCAAAAAGAGGTAGCAGACCGCATCTCAGCTCAACCGAATACCAAGGCTTATGGATCTTTGTCCATTGCGGTCCAATACTATATGACGGCTAAGGTAGCCTTTATCGTGCCACGCACCGTCTTTGTGCCAGCGCCAAACGTTGATTCTGCCATCCTCAAGATGGTGCGTCGCCCAGAGCCAGCAGTGGCAGTTAAGGATGAAGATTTCTTCTTCTCTGTCAGCAAGGCTAGCTTTGTTCACCGTCGCAAAACGCTTTGGAACAACTTGACCAGTCGCTTTGGCAAGACCGAAGAAATCAAAGCCAAATTGGAAGCAGGGATCCAAGCTGCAGGCCTGCAACCTTCTGTACGAGGAGAAGCCCTTAGCTTAGAAGACTTCGCCCGACTAGCTGACGGACTTCTAGAAGCTGGGATCAAATAATAGAAAAGACATGGGTTCGTAATCTTCTTTCTTAATTATAAATACGCTATGAAGTACGGTGTTTTTTATGTGTTTTCGAATGATATCGGTTATAAAACGAGACTTTCCGCTGTGAGAAAAGAGCCTAAATAAAAGGTAGTTTAGGCTCTCGG